>Ga0102869_1000027_pt1 | contig 62821 bp, 58 predicted proteins | sample Colrivmet1546A02_FD_78444 | JGI IMG/M metagenome (GOLD analysis project Ga0102869, IMG submission 78444) | Estuarine microbial communities from the Columbia River estuary - metaG 1546A-02 | ecosystem: Environmental > Aquatic > Marine > Intertidal zone > Estuary | place: USA: Columbia River...
CAAGGGAATATTAGGTATAGTCACATTTGCAATCACAAAAAAAGGGAACCCAACGGGTTCCCTTTTTTTGAAGTTGTTTTTAGTAATAAATAGGGTCAATCTTCTAAAACGGAATTATAATCTTCGAAAAAAGATTCGAATTGGTTCATGGATAGGGACAAGAATTCCATAGTTTGCTGCCATGTATTCTTATTGTTTATAGATACGCCCTCTAGTAGCACAAATACCCTTGAAATATCTTTGTCTTGATCTATATAATAAATCTCTTCAAACAGGGCATTTGGAAGGTAATTTTCTAACAATACGGCTTGAAGTGATTGTATTTTCTCCCATAATTCTAGGCGTCTTTCTATAGTGTCGTCTATATCTAAGCAGACCATTGCACTCTTTTTGTCAAAGTGGAATTTAAATTCTAAGCCTTTTATTTTTGTATTGTAAAGCGTCCATTTTCTAGGAAACGATTTTCCAAACGAGGTCCAAAAAAGCTGCCTTAATGCCTTAACTTCTACTTTGCTGTACATATTTAAAGAAAATAAGCGGTGGTTATCCCAAGAACAATGACCAATATCTTTCTTAGATTAAAGGAATGTCCCTCTGAGCTTTCGAATAGGATTACAGTGGCAATATGCAAAAGTACTCCTGTTACCAAAGCACTGAGTGCGCTTGACCATAGTGGTGGTAATGGGTATGAACTGTAAAATAGACTTCCCAATGGAGTCATTATGGAGAATAAGGTCATTACCAATAAGGCTTGGTAAAATTTAATGTTTGTTTTGAGTATAAAAATACTCAATATGACTGCAATTGTAATTTTGTGAATCACAATTCCATAAAGTAAGTGATGGTGATTGACAACAGGTATGCCCTCTAAAAAAGCATGTATGGATAAACTCACAAAAAGCATCCACGGAATTTTAGTGCTTTTTGTATCTAAATGTACATGTCCGTGTTCTGCTCCTTTAGAAAAAAATTCTAGGACTATTTGCAATAATATCCCCAATAAAATAAACAGGCCCATTTGCTTTGGATCTTGGTGTTCGTACAATTCTGGGAATAACTCAAAAATGAGCACTGATAATAGGAAAGCACCACTAAAGGCTAAAAATAATTTTAGTAGTTGTTTGCTTTTTGGCTGAAAGAGGAATACCCCAAAAAAGCTAAGAATTACTGCGAAAATAGGAAGGGCGTAAATCATTTTGTAAGGTGACCATGTATATGCACAGTCTTTGGATAGGTTTGGTATAAAATTAATGTATTTTTGTGGCTTAATCCAACGGAATGCAAGACAAAAATTTTAAGATGGTTGCTAAAACCCTTTTTGGGTTTGAAGATATATTGGCTAAAGAACTTCGTGATTTAGGGGCCTTAAATGTAGAAACTGCCATAAGAAGCGTCTATTTTGAAGGAGATACTGGTTTTATGTATAAAGCCAATTTATGTTTGAGAACAGCTACAAAAATAATTAAGCCTATAGCTACTTTTAAAGCCACAAATGAAGACAGTTTATACAGACAAGTAGCTCAAATGGATTGGACATCTCTGTTGGACTTAGACACTACATTTGCCATTGACACTACTGTTAATTCTGAGTATTTCACCCATTCTTTATACGTGTCTCAAAAGGTGAAAGACGCCATTGTAGACACTTTTAGAGAAGCTACTGGAGAAAGACCCAATGTAGACGTAAAACATCCGGATATTAAATTAAATGTACATATCCAAAATGAACAATGTACTATCTCATTAGATTCTTCTGGCCGTTCTCTTCATATTAGGGGATACAAGACGGCCACAAATATTGCTCCTATTAATGAGGTTTTGGCAGCAGGAATTTTACTATTGAGTGGTTGGGAAGGACAATCTGATTTTTTGGATCCTATGTGTGGTAGTGGCACCCTTCTTATTGAAGCGGCTATGATTGCTTGTAATATTCCACCCAATATCAATAGAAAGGAGTTTGCTTTTGAAAAATGGACAGATTTTGATTCAGATTTATTTCAGACGATTATAGCGTCTTCCTTAAAAAAAGCCAAAGATTTTCCATTTAAGATTATTGGTTATGACAAGGCGCCTTCTGCCATTAGAAAAGCACAAGACAATATAAGAGAGGCCCAATTAGAAGAATTTATTAGTGTGGAAAAAAAATCTTTTTTCAGTTCGGAAAAAGAAATGCCAGATCATTCACTTCATATGGTATTTAACCCTCCTTACGGGGAGCGTTTAGATGTGGATATGAAAGATTTCTATGAGAATATAGGGAATACACTCAAGAAAAATTATCCTGGCACACAAGCCTGGTTTATAACCTCTAATTTAGAAGCCCTTAAATATGTTGGATTAAAGCCCTCTAGAAAAATAAAGGTTTTTAATTCGCAGTTAGAATCTAGATTGGTTAAGTACGAGATGTATGCTGGTAGTAAACGGGCAAAATTTAATCCTTCTTTTACCTAGTCTATGAAAGCAAAAGCACTGTTGTATAATTTTATAGGGTTTACTTTTTTCTTTTTAATATTGAGATATTTATCAGTATTTGTGGTAGCAGAAGCACCTATTTATATGGTAGTTATTGCTGCTATTTTCGCTAATTTTTTAAGCCCTAAATTCGGTGTTGTGGAGACCGAAAACGGAAAAAAAATGATGATGAAATGGATTTTCGTTAAAGGCCTTAGAGAAATAAAATAGAGATGGGTTAAATTATGGCAGAAGAAATGATCAGAGGCAAAGATGTGTTTAAAGGTTGTCTCTTTACCTTTATAGCCATTTTCATAGTCATGGCTATTGCCACGGCTTTAGCCTTATTTTATCTCTTTTATTAAAGGCTCACGAACGCATCTGATGGCCTTTAAAAAAAACTTTATACAATTAAATTATAAGGATTGTTTTGAAGACTTTTTTTCCTCTTTATCTGAAGCCCTTTGTGCTTTTTTGATGCTTTTTTCTTCTGAAGCTGTTTGTAGTCTTTTCTTTTTAGCTTCTTCTGATTCTTTGTAAACTTTGGGTTTTTTGAAAATTGGAATTAAATAACTGATGCTGTAATTGTAACCTACCCCAAATTTGCTTTCTTCTGTTACAGCATTAAAGCCTGGCACCCAATTGTTCGGAAAGTTTGTGTTGTTGTCATGACTCAGTAAATAACCTCCTCTAACACTGGCGTTCAAAAAAATATTAGCAAATAATTCTACCTTGGCGCCAAAGACCACTTCCAGCCACATAGCACTTAAACCAGTGTAAGAAGGAAGGGTTTGATCGCTCACACCGAAGCCTTCAGGATTCCAATACCTATCTGTGTCAAATACAGCAAACTCATTAATTGTTTGGCTGTATTTGGCATAGGCCAGCCTACCTCCTAAATGAATCATATTGTTCATCCCATACCAATTATCATAGGTATTTTGATCTATACCTATCTTAAAATAGGAACCCTCAGGGGTGTAGGTGTAAGTGTCTTCTGTAATAGTCTTTTTTTCATTACCCAATTCAGCTGCCAAATAAAGTGTTTGGCTCAGTCTAAAGTCTGCAACCAGCTCTAGGCCCTCAAAATCAGGCTTAAGTTGTCCTAATATTTTCTTGCTAAAATCCATTCCTAAGCGAATGCCATAGGACTCCATGTGAGTAATGGTATCTTTTGGGTTTAGGTCTATTTTTTTTTGTTGTGCTTGTAACTGAAACACCACAAATAACCCTATTACACTAGTGATATATTTTAAGGTGTACTTCATTTTCATTTGTGATGCTTGGACTTAAGACAGTTATTTTTTTAATCCAGTTGTCTGTATCGGGTGTTAGTATTGGAATTAAGTTATCATAAGATACAATATACCCACAAGCCTTTGATATGTATTTTGGATTTGGGGTGTAGGATAGAATAAGGGCGTCAATATTACCGCTGACATTTCCTTCTGAATCTATACTTGCATTAGTCACCAGATAGTATTCTGTTTGATTGGTGTTAGGCACTAAAGGAATTAAGGCTTCTGTGATACTACTAGAACCAGGAGATATTGTAGTAATAGGCGTTGTTTTATCTTTTCCTACGATCAAAAGTCTTTCAGGTGCTTTTTCTAAGGTTTCATCAATGAAATTCACGAAAGTAATTCGCATCATTGGGGAATCTCCAGCAATACAGATGTCGTCTTTTTCACAGGACCAGAAGCAGCCCAATGCAATCACTAAGAAAAGTATACTCCTTTTCATATGCCTTTTATTTCTTCAAGCTTAAAAGTACAACATTTTCTACATGATGTGTTTGGGGAAACATATCTACAGCTTGTGTTTTGGTAAGATCGTATTTTTCCTTCATGAGGCCTAAATCCCTGGCTTGGGTGGCACTATTACAACTCACATAAACAATTTTTTCAGGAGCCATTTTAAGAATTTCTTCTACCACGTCTTTATGCATCCCATCCCTTGGAGGGTCAGTAATTAATACATCGGCCTTGCCATGCAAGGCTATAAATGAAGGAGTGAATACATTTTTCATGTCTCCCACATAGAATTCAACATTGTCTATATTATTGTGTTTTGCATTGGATTTGGCGTCTATGATTGCCTCTGGGACAGATTCAATACCTATTACCTTATTCGCTTTTTTGGAAACAAACTGTGCAATGGTTCCTGTACCGGTATATAAGTCATACACCAGCTCATTGCCGGTGAGTCCAGCGAAATCTCTTGTTATTTTATACAAGTTATAGGCTTGGGCAGCATTGGTCTGATAAAAAGATTTGGCGTTTATTTTAAACTGTAAGCCTTCCATCTCTTCTATGATATGATCCCTACCACTAAAGCAAATGACTTCTTGGTCATAAATAGTGTCGTTGGCTTTTTGGTTTATGACGTACTGTAAGGAAGTAATGCTAGGAAACTGATTTTTTATTGCCTCTAGGAGCTTAATTCTGTTGGATTCATTATTTTCACAGAACTGAATCAGCACCATGTATTCTCCATTAGAACTTGTTCTAATCATGAGTGTTCTCAGTTCTCCGGTATGATTTCTAGGATTAAAAAATGTGATCCCCTCTGCTATTGCAAAGCGCTTTACAAATAACCTCATTTCATTTGAGGGGTCTGCTTGTAGGTGACATTTTTTAATATCAAGTATTTTATCCCACATACCAGGGATATGAAAACCCAGTGCGTTTCTGTCTTCTATGGTATCTTTTTCTTGAATTTCCTCTGGAGTCAACCACCTGCTGTCAGAGAAAGAGAACTCCATTTTATTTCTGTAAAAATACGCCTCAGGCGCTGCTGCTATTGGAGTCACTTCTGGAAGTTCTATATGTCCAATACGTTTTAAGTTATTTAAGACCTCTTGTTCTTTGTAGGCAATTTGGTGCTCATAACCCATATGCTGCCATTTACACCCCCCACAAACACCAAAGTGTTCACATGCAGGTGTAACCCTTTTTTCTGACTTTTGGTGAAATACCACAGCGGTTCCTTCGAAATATGCTTTTCTTTTTTTTGTAGTTTTAACGTCTACAATGTCACCAGGAACGGCATTATTGATGAAAATTACGCGTCCGTCTGGTGCTTTTCCAACTGTCTTACCCTTAGCAGCAGTGTCCGTTACTAAGATGTTTTCGAATATAAGGGGATTTCTTCTTTTTCGCATGGGGCAAAAGTACTATCTTTTTTATTTAAAATTGTAGCTTTGTAGCAAACAGGCTATTTCTTTTTTCTAGCCTTTAGATCAGCAATCATAAAAAAATACCTATGTCTCAGACAGTAAAAATAAGTGCAGAACAAGCTATTCAATTAGAAGATAAATACGGTGCCCACAATTACCACCCATTACCGGTAGTTTTGTCTAAAGGTAAAGGTGTTTATGTATGGGATGTGGATGGAAATAAATACTATGATTTTTTGTCTGCTTATTCAGCAGTAAACCAGGGACACTGTCACCCCAGAATAGTGGGAGCAATGGTAGAACAAGCACAGACGCTTACTTTAACTTCTAGGGCATTTCATAACGACAAACTTGGCTTGTTTGAAAAATACGCCACTGAAACTTTCGGATATGATAAACTGCTCCCAATGAATACTGGGGCTGAAGCTGTAGAAACAGCATTGAAAATTTGCAGGAAATGGGCTTATGAAGTAAAGAATTTGCCTGAGAACTCAGCCAAAATTGTGGTGTGTGAGAATAATTTTCACGGAAGAACAACTACAATCATTTCTTTTTCTAATGATGCGGTTGCGCAGCATAATTTTGGACCTTTTACGGAAGGTTTTATAAAAATACCTTATGACAATGTCAATGCTTTAGAAGAAGTTTTATCTTCTGACCCCTCTATTGCAGGTTTTTTAGTGGAGCCCATTCAGGGAGAAGCTGGTGTCTATGTGCCTTCTGAGGGCTACTTGGCAGCAGCTAAAGCACTTTGTAAAAAATACAATGTGCTCTTTATTGCAGACGAGGTGCAAACAGGCATAGCGAGAACAGGTAAACTTTTAGCTACTTGTGGAAACTGCGCTTGTTCTGACAGACACTGTAGTGGAACCCCAGAGGTGAAAGCAGATATTTTAATTCTTGGAAAAGCAATATCTGGTGGTGCATACCCTATTTCTGCAGTATTGACTAATGATGCAATTATGAAGGTCATTGCGCCTGGAAATCACGGAAGTACTTTTGGAGGAAATCCTGTTGCTGCTCAGGTTGGTATAGCTGCTTTGGAAGTAGTTAAAGAAGAGTCTTTGGCACAAAATGCCTTTGATTTAGGTAATTTGTTCAGAGCAGAGATTCAAAAATATGTAGATCAATCTAATATAGTAAATGGAGTTAGGGGTAAAGGCTTGTTAAATGCTATTTTAATTAATGATACGGAAGAAAGCGATACTGCTTGGAATATTTGTTTGGCCCTTAGAGACAATGGTTTGTTGGCTAAACCAACCCACGGAAATATTATAAGATTTGCACCACCATTGGTAATGAATAAAGAACAGCTTTTAGATTGCGTTTCAATTATCACTAAAACATTGGCTTCATTTGAGCAATAATCAAGGAAGTATTCATTTCCAATTAGTACTAATCAAGAAAGCATTCATTTCCAATTAGCACTAATCAAGGAAGTATTCATTTCGAATAAGGACTGTACTGGTATGTCATTTAAAGTAGGAGATAAGATTTGTGTGTTAGACCAAGATATTGAAGGTGTTGTTACTTCAATAACTGCTGCTGCCATAGAAGTTGAAACCACCTTTGGTTTTTTAATGAAGTTTTCTGCAAGAGAATTGCTTATTCTTCCTGAAGAAGGCTTAAAGGTATCTAATTATGATGTGGCTAAGATCAAGCATTTAAAACAAGATAAAAAGCCCAATTATAAGGCCAATGTTTCTAAAAAAGAAAGGGATGTGCCTAAAATGGAAGTAGATCTTCATATTGGCCAGCTCACCAATGCAATCAATCTCTCTAATTTTGAAATGTTAAATATTCAATTGGACACTGCGCAGCGCCAATTAGAATTTGCCATTTCAAAAAAAATACAAAAAGTGGTTTTTATTCATGGTGTTGGTGCTGGGGTACTAAAAGAAGAGCTCCAATATCTATTTAAAAGATATGATGGTATTCGTGTCTATGAAGGCGATTATAAAAAGTATGGTTTAGGGGCTACAGAGGTTTACATTACCCAACAAGTAAGTAGAGAAGTCTAATTATTTTGGTGTGGTGAAAACACCAAAATCATTTAAGTTCACATCAGTAATTCTCTTGCCATCTTGGACAATAAAGCTTACACCACTCAATTGAATTTCATGCTTAAAATTATTGCCGTCTTCACTTAGGCTTGTATTGATGAATACTGTTCCAGCAGTTGCATTAGCATCTTTAACCACATTTACCCCTATTTCAGGAAGTACACTGCAGTAATAAGAAGCACTAATGCCTTCTGAAAAAATTCTGTAGTTAAGTGTAGTTTGATTGGGTATACTACTTTGTATGGTCTGTTCACTCACACTATTTTTTAGCAGTCCTTCCGGTAGCTGAAGCGCTAGAGATTCTGTGTCATTAATTTTAAACAATAATGTGGTCGCTGTGGTTTGGGTACAGCTTTCAATGCCTATTTCATTGAAGCTTATACTTTGAATAGTAATGTCCCCATCGCTGCAGCTTATAAATAAAGACAATAAGAGCACTGCTAAAAATAATTTGCGGATCATTGTGGTACTTTTCATCTTGTTTGAATTTGCTTTCAAATGTAATTATTTTCAATGCTTTTCTCTATTAATCTGTCAAATACATTTATTTAATATATTTTTATACTCCCATAAATAATAAAGAATGAAAGCTGTTTATTTTGACAATGCTGCAACCACTCCAGTTCGAATTGAGGTAATTAAGAGTATTCAAACCGCTCTAGAAAATTGTTTTGGAAATCCTTCTTCTACACACAGTTTTGGGAGGACCGCAAAAACGGCTGTTGAACAAGCTAGAAAAACCATAGCAGCTACTTTAGGGGCCCATCCTTCTGAAATTATTTTCACTTCAGGAGGGACAGAAGCAGACAATATGGTTTTAAAGTGTGCTGTAAGAGATTTGGGTGTAAAGCACATTGTGACTACCACAATGGAGCACCATGCTGTTTTGCATACTGTGGATGAATTGGTTGCGTTTAATGGAGTTACCCCTCATTATGTTGCTGTAGATGCCAACGGAAATCCAGATCTTTTGGATTTAGAGAAAATATTGAGTGGTTTAAATGAAAAAGTTTTAGTGAGTTTAATGCATATCAATAATGAAATTGGAAACATCTTAGATTTACCCACTGTAGCAGCTTTGTGTGAGTCTTATGGGGCTTATCTTCATTCAGATACAGTCCAGTCAATAGGCCATTTTCCTTGGGATTTGCAAAAAATTAAAATTCATTTTTTAGCTGCAGCAGCACATAAATTTCATGGACCAAAAGGGATTGGTTTTGCCTATATAAGAAAAGACACTCCTTTAAAGTCTTTTATTGCTGGTGGTGCCCAAGAGCGTGGCTTTAGGGCCGGAACAGAACCCTATCACAATATAGTAGGCCTTGAAAAGGCTTTTGTCTTGGCTTATGAACACTTAGATAATGAGCGCAACTATATAGAAGGCTTAAAAAAGTATTTTATCAGTGAAATAAATAAAACCATTCCTGGGGTTTCATTCAACGGTTTTTCTGGGGATATGGAAAAGAGTACCTACACCTTAGTAAATGTTCGCTTGCCTTTTAATGCCCAAAAGGCACAGATGTTATTGTTTCACCTAGATTTAAAAGGAATTGCCTGCTCTAAAGGAAGTGCTTGTCAGTCTGGAAGTACTAAAGGCTCACATGTGTTGTCTGCCTTCCTTTCAGAAGCGCAATTGGCCATGCCTTCTTTGAGATTTTCTTTTTCCTCATTTAATACCAAAGAAGAAATAGATTATACGATTAATGCCTTAAAAGAATTTTCTGAAAAGTAAGATTCTAGGGATTTATTAAACCGATTATTTTTCGTAAGGAAATTTTCTACTGGCCTGCCTCATCATAGAAGCGATCAATTCTGTAGTGTTTTTGCCGGTTTTTCTATCGATTTGTTTTTCGTATTTCCACAGCAGTTTTCCGGTTTTGACATCGCTTATTTTAATACCAATTCGACCGTATTTAGTATTCCCTGTTACATAATCAAGCAGTTTAAATGCTTTGGTGTCTCCTCTAGACAGTTGTACATTAAGGGTTATAGTACCGCTAATAATTGCGTCTACACCTAGAATTTCTCCCAATTCTTTAATGCTGTAAATGTCTAAAGACTGATAGCTTACCTCACGTTTTTTTAAAAAAGCATTGGTGTCTTTAATGTTTTGAAAATCTACCCTGTAATGCTTTCTTTTCTCCATTTTCAGAAAGTAAGTTTCAAGGGCCTCTTGTACAGCAATTCCCTCAGAGGCTTCTAGTTCCAATTGCATTTCATCACTTAATTCCTGTGCTAGATTTACGGAAGCTAAAAAAGGAAGAATAGCAATGCTTTTATGTGAGGCGCTAATGTTTTTGAATTGCTTGTTTTCATAAATATTTTTTTGACCTAGTGCCACTTGAGTGAAGAAAAAAGTCAAGGTTAAAATGCTTAATAAAGCCCTGTTGGGTATAGTTAATGAATGATTTTTCATAGTGCTTTTAAAGAAGTAACAAAGTTGTATATACCTGGGTGTTTCCTAACATATCTACTACTTCTATTTTTAATTCGTTATTTTTTTTAAGTTTTGTACGCGCGCCAATATGATGGGTAAGTGTATTTGTTTTGGGCTCGTATTCCATAAGGATCCATTCTCCGTTTAAACTTCCAGTATAAGTGTCAATGCCAGTTTCTTGGTCTTTTATTTCAAGACTTAAAAATTGATAATTTCTAATATTTTGATTGCCCTTAAAGTTTTTTGGACGTATGCTTGGTGGTATAGAATCTTGCTGGATCACATAAGTACCCAATTTATTGGTTTTTGTACTCAGCCATTCGCCTTCTTTTTTAGTGCTGCTGTAGATAAAAGATTTTGAACCGAGCCTATAAGCAATGTAACTGTATTTGGAAAAGGCGCTGTTCTCTGAATTAAAACTTAAGGTAAAAGGTTTTTTCACCGCCCACATAGGTTTGTGAACTTTAATGGTGTCTCTGCTTGTTTCTAGGTTTAAATAAACGTCTTCATAAAAGCTATTTGCTGGAAAATAAAGACTGCCATGGGTGAGTTTATAGTGTGCGGGATTTTTAAACAACACCGGGAAAGGTGTTTTAAACAAGGTTTTTTTTACTATTGCCTCATTTAAAGTCCCCATTACGGGTATCTCAATCCTAATATTATTGCCATGCAGGTCTATTAATTCAAGCCTAACGTCAATAGTTTCCCTTGGTTTTAAGCTAATGATTCCTTTGTTTTTTAGCGATTTAAAAATGCTTAATGTTTTTTTATTCTGTTGAAAAATTTGAACAATACGTTCCCTATTTTTAATTAAATGCGGATAATCAATCAGGGTATTTATGTCTTTGGTTTCATTAAATGAAATTTGGTCTAATTTAATTTCAGCAGTCAGTGTGTCATTTACAGAAAGTTTATAGTGGTAAATTCCATTTTTATTGTCTGTGAGCTCCTGTCTATCATAGCCTTTTAAACCTATGTAAAAGGATCCCTTTACCTCTATAGGATTGGCTTGATAAACACCTTCAGGAGTTCTTTTAAATGAAATTTGGACTTTGTTTTCACTTTTATTGACATGGCTGTTTTGACCTATGGGGTAAGCAAATAATTTTTGTAGGGTAGGAGGTGTTTTGTCTAATACCTCATAGGAAAATTGGAGTGGGTTTATGGCTATAGGAGTGCCCGTTTTTCTCATTTCAAAATGAAGGTGTGGTGCAGTAGAGCCTCCGGAATTTCCCGAATACGCAATAGGGACCTCTTTATTCACTTTGAGGCTGTCTTTTTTTGGAAACAGCTGTATGGTGAAAGATTTATTGGCGTATTGTTTCTCTTGGACAAAATTTTCTATTTCAGGGGAAAATTTTTGCAGATGTGCATATACACTTGTAGTACCGTTATAATGATTCACATAGAGCGCTTTTCCATAGCCCCAATGTGAAATCTTTATTCTAGATATGTAGCCATCTGCTATTGAGAATACTTTAAGTCCTTGCTGGTGTTTTGTTTTAATATCCAAACCTGAGTGAAAATGGTCAGACCTCAGTTCACCAAAATTTCCTGCCAATAGCAAAGGAATATTTAGCGGCGGGCTATAAAGACTGTCAGACGCATTTTTATTCAGCGCTTCTTGAGCGAATGTTTGTCCAAATAACATTCCTAAAATGATAAAAAAATACACTGTTTTCATATGATATTCAAAAGTAAATAAACTGCCTCATATACCGAAGGTCTTAGAGGCTTTATACTAATAATTGAGTCACTGATTTTGAGCAGTTTTTTAATAAATTTAAAAGTATTGCACCGCAATTCTAAGAATACGAAGTTTTATATTAACTTTGTTACAATAGTATGGACAGTTGCAAATGAGTAATCTTAAAGAAATTGTAGGTTCTTTAGAAAATAAGGTAAGCAAATTGGTTCACCGCTTAGAGGGGGTTAAAGAGGAATCTACCCTTTTAAAAAATGAACTTAATGAAGCAAATAAAACTTGTGAATATGCAAAATCACAAGCCACTTATTGGGAAGAGAAATACAATGCTTTAAAATTAGCACAGTCTATGTTAGGCAGTGATGAAAACACTACCGAAGCGAAATTGAAGATTAACACCTTAATAAAAGAGCTTGACTATTGTATAGGGGCGCTCTCAAAATAATGTATGTCAAATACGTTTAAAATAAAGCTTTCAATTGCTGACAGGGTATATCCATTGACGATTGCTCCTTCACAAGAAGAAGGCCTGAGAAAAGCCGCTAAACAAATAGAATTGCTTGCTAAAAACTTTGAGCAAAACTATGCTGTGAGGGATAAACAAGATGTTTTGGCCATGTGTGCCTTGCATTTTGCCTCAAAGACTACTCAGAGTAATATAGAAGAATCTCAAGATAGTAAAGAGGTTCAAGAGCGTCTTTTGGCGCTTGAGGAAGTGATTAACAACTCGTTAGGATAATACGTTCTTTTAAATAACATCATTGCCCACACTGGTATTTATTTTTTGACAAACTCAACACTAATTTTTTATGAAAGGGTGAGTTTAGATTATGCAAGCATGCCTTACTCGTATAAGGAAACTTAAGTAATTTGTTAGCCCTAAACCTGTTTATACAGAGTTTGTTCAAAACCCAATCCAATGTGGGCTTTTTTTATATAATTAATTTAACAACCATGGATAGTACAACAATCATAATATCGGCCGTTTTAGGCCTTGCAGTTGGTTTTGCTATCGCAAAGTTTTTGGAAAAGGGGAAAGCCTCAAAGACCATTATCAATGCGAGAAAAGATGCACTTGCAATCATTAAAAACGCCAAAAATGAAGGCGAAAACATTAAAAAAGACAAAATATTTCAGGCCAAAGAGCGCTTTTTGGAATTAAAAGCGGAACATGAGAAGGTGATACTTTCTAAGGAGAAAAAAATTGGTGAATCTGAAAAGCGCAGCAGAGACAAAGAATCTCAACTGAGTAATGAATTGTCTAAGACAAAAAAAATAAACGATTCTTTAGAGCAACAAATTACAGATACGGCACATAAGGCTGAAATTTTAGACAAAAAGCAGTCAGAATTAGATAAGCTACACAAAAATCAAGTGCAACAATTAGAAGTTATTTCTGGTTTGTCTGCAGATGAAGCTAAAGAGCAGTTATTGGCTTCTTTAAAAGATGTGGCTAAATCAGACGCAATGGCTTTCATGCAGTCTACCATGGAAGAGGCTAAACTAACTGCCCAGCAAGAAGCTAAAAAAATTATCATTAACACCATTCAAAGAATAGGTACAGAGGAGGCGGTAGAAAACTGTGTTTCTGTATTTAATCTTGAGTCAGACGACGTTAAAGGTAGAATTATTGGTAGAGAGGGTAGAAATATCAGGGCTATTGAAGCAGCCACAGGAGTAGAAATTATTGTAGACGACACTCCAGATGCGATCATTTTATCTTGTTTTGATTCTGTACGTAGAGAGATTGCGAGATTGTCTTTACACAAATTAGTCACAGATGGTAGAATTCACCCTGCTAGAATTGAAGAAGTTGTCAAGAAAACAGAGAAGCAAATAGAAGAAGAAATTATAGATATAGGTAAACGTACTGTAATTGACTTAGGGATTCATGGCTTACATCCTGAACTTATAAAAGCGGTAGGGCGAATGAAGTACCGTTCTTCTTATGGCCAAAACCTATTGCAGCACTCTAGAGAAGTAGCCAAGCTTTGTGGTGTTATGGCGGCAGAATTAGGTATTAATGCCAAACTGGCCAAGCGCGCTGGTCTTCTTCATGACATAGGTAAGGTTCCTAATACAGAAGCTGAGGTAGAAACACCTCACGCTATTCTAGGAATGCAATGGGCTGAGAAGTTTGGAGAGAAACCAGATGTATGTAATGCTATTGGAGCCCACCACGATGAAATTGAAATGAATACGCTTATTGCTCCAATTGTACAAGTCTGTGATGCTATTAGTGGCGCAAGACCAGGGGCTAGAAGACAGGTGTTAGACTCATATATACAAAGATTAAAAGACCTAGAGGATGTTGCTTTTGGTTTTCCAGGAGTACAGAAAGCCTATGCCATTCAGGCTGGTAGAGAATTAAGGGTTATTGTAGAAAGCGAACGCGTTACAGATGACCAAGCTTCTGAGCTATCCTTTGAAATTTCTCAAAAGATACAAACAGACATGACTTACCCAGGCCAAGTTAAGATCACTGTCATTAGAGAAACTAGGGCTGTAAATGTAGCCAAGTAGTTTAGTGATTCACGCATACAAAAAAAGCCCTGCTCAACGAGCAGGGCTTTTTTGTTGTTTTAAAGTATGGTTTTAGTCTGCTGAATCTTCCTCAGCAACTTCTTTGCTAGAAGCCTCTTCCTCTTCTTTATTTATTTTATGGGTTAGGATATTAACCTTTTTAAGCTTTTCTTTCCAGGTGTCAATATCACTCTTATGCTTATTGATTTTTTGAACCACTTCTTTAACCACTGGATTGTCTTCAGAGGCATTTGAAAAGAACTCTAAGTTGTTTTCTAATTGGCGCATCTCATTTTTAGACTCTTCAATCTTTTTGCGAATAAAAGCCTTTTCGTTTGCGAGTGCATAATCATTATCAGAACTGGCCAATTGATTGAGTTTGTCTCCATATTTGAGTAATTCCCCTGCTTGTTTGTCAATATCTAATTTAAGAAATAGGGCATCTAAAACCTTATTAAAGGTGTTGTTGATGTTTTTGCTTTTAAAAGGTACCCTTCCAATATTTTTCCAAACAGCAATTTGTTCTTTTATAAAAGCGAGGTCTTTCTCTTTGTCTGCTCCTAAGTCATAGGCTTTTAGATCTGCCAATACTTTTTCTTTGGCAGTTAAATTTTCTTCTTCAACAGCATTATTGGCATTTTTGCTCTTGTTCACACTCGTAAAATAAGTATTACAGGCCGCCTTAAAAGACTTCCAAATTTTATCTGAATACTTCCTAGGTACGTGGCCAATAGTTTTCCATTCATTTTGAATGCGCTTGAAAGTTTGGGTAGTTTCGTCAGTTACCTCACTATCTTTTAGTTCGTTTGCAGTATCTAGCAGCGCTTTTTTAGCGTCCAGATTTTCTTGCTGTTCATTCTTTAAGTGCTTGTAAAAACTATTTTTGTGCTGATTAAACACCTTGGTTGCCGCTTTAAAGGCTTTCCATGTTTTTTCATTTTGTTTTTGAGGTACTTTCCCTGTTTCAAAAAAGGTATTCCTTAGGGTTTCTACCGTTTTCATCTGGTTCTGAATGCCTTTGTGTGTGGTAGCAATACCTTCACAAACCGCATTGATCTTAGCAATAATTTCGAGTTTTTTTTCTAGATTTCCTTCAAAGCCTTTTTCTAAGGATTTAAAATACTCTTGTCTTTTCTCGTGTATGATTTTAGTAGCTGCGCTAAAACGATCCCAAACGGCTTCTCTATTCTCTTTGTCTACGGGTCCTAAATCTTCTTTCCATATTTTGTGGAGTGTTTGAAGCTCTTGGAATGCTTTATGAATATCCGTTTCAGTATGAAGTGCCTCTGCTTTTTGAATAATTTTAAGCTTTTCTTCAAGATTGTGCTTAAAATCCAAGTCTCTTAATTCTCTGTTGAGGTTTAAGAAGTCATAAAAGATTTCCATATGGTGGTGGTAGGTTTTCCAAGCATCGTTGTAATGCGTTCTTGGAATTGCACCAGCATTTTTCCATTCTTTTTGTATTTCCTTGAAATTCTTATAAGTGTCGTTTATGTCTTCTTCTACATTGACCAAGCCTTTGAGTCTTTCAATAAGCTCTAAGCGTTTTTTGAGGTTGTTCTGAAGATTAGATTCTAAGGTTTTATAGTAGGCATCTTTTTTCTCTCGATACTCACCATATACCTCATTAAATTGTCTTTTAGATACAGAATTGTACCTGAAGTCTATTTCATTTCCACCTCCTTCTATAAACTCCGCTTTCTTTTGCTCTAGGAAGTCTTGAAATTTAAGGTCAAAAGCCGCTTTTATAGCGTCTACATTCTTTTTTATTGCTTGAACCTTTTCATTTTTAACCAGTCTTTGGAGTTCACCGACCAAATTTTCCATATTCATGGCCTCATAGTCCATATCTGGAATACTGTGCCTAGAAGCATTGTCTAAGTCCTCTGCGTCCTCTGCATTAGAATGATCAATTTCTGATTGAGGATCTTCTTGAGAAGTTTGTTCCTCTTGAGTGGTTTCATTTTCACTATTTAAACCTTCCTTTCCTACCGGATCTTGTAGGTTTCCGTCTTTTTCTTCTAACATGTTTCTGTAATTTTGTCAGTTCAAAATAGAGAGGGTTTTTGCCCTTTCTTATCCTTAGTAATATACTAACATATAACTGTATATAAAAATTTATTCTTTTTAAACCTCAGCTATTTTAACTGTGCCAAATCTCCCATGAAGCCTCTGCTTGGCCTACTAACATTTCATATCCATTTTTAATTTTAGCGCCTCTTTTTTTCGCTTCATTTAAAAATGCAGTTACTTCTGGATTGTAGATTAAATCAAAAGCAATATGAGCTGCGCCAAGTTGATCATAGTCAATATTTGGCTTTTTGTCCACCTCAGGAAAGGTCCCAATTGGGGTGCAATTAACAATGATTTGGTGCTCTTGCAACATTTCTTTTGTGAGTTCTTTGTAACTAATTTGACCTTCTTTTGACTGTCTGGACACATAAAAAAAAGGAATTTCTAAGTCTTTGAAAACATGGGCTACAGCCTTTGAGGCACCACCAGTACCAAGGATGAGTGCTTTTTTATGATGGGGCATAATAAGAGGTTCAATGGCATTTTTAAAACCTATAACATCTGTGTTGTAACCTATGGTGCCCTCTTCTGTGAATTTAATGGTATTTACAGCACCTATTGCAGCAGCTGTAGGATCTAATTTAGTTAAGAAGGGTATTACGGATTCTTTGTACGGAATGGTTACATTCATTCCGTTTAAGTTTTTTGTTCCGCTGAGTATTTCTTTAAAACTACTGAGGTCTTGAAGGTCAAAATTATCGTATGTGTATCCTTCGAGATTAAGTTGTTTGAACTTTTCTGCAAAGTAATTTTCGGAAAAAGAATAAGCAATATCTTTTCCAAGTAGTCCGTATTTATTTTTTCTGTCTGTTTGCATATCCCTCTAAAGCCATTAAAAATACAAAACCAATGCCCATCCAAAAAATAGCCCACCATGTAGCCGCATCTTGAATGGAAGGAATGTACCTCTGGTAATTTAATATTATTTTGTGTTGGTTCGAGTCCAACAATGGTTTGCCTAATTCATTTAGTTTGTAAATGGTTTGTTTCCAGGGCCATACGACACCTAAAGAGCCAGAAATAAAACCAATAATAATCGCCGTAGTAACGGCATTATAACGCTTTAAAACAAAACTGATCAAATGGGATAAACTGACCAATCCAGTAGTGGAGCCCAAGGTAAAAACCCCGAGGATTTTAAGTGTTTTGAGCCGTATTGGATTGTTCCAAAAACTAAAATCACCTTGAATAATTTCAAAAAAAGTATCGTAAAGTGCATTGACACTGTCTACAAGCAGAAGTACATAATTGCCTAAAAGCATCAGAATAAATGAACCAGATAAACCAGGAAGTGTCATTCCGGAGACACTAATCATCCCACATAAAAACACAAACAGCAAGTGGTCATTTTCTTTTGCAGGGCTTAAAAAACTAATACCAATCCCTATGCCCAATCCTATGAATCCCCAAATTATGGTGTTTTTATTCCATTGCTTAAATTGTTTGGAGATATAATAAATTGATCCTAATATCAATCCAAAGAATAGGGACCAAACATTTCGCTCATGAGAAAGCAGAAAGTAATCGAGCACTTTAGAAACGCTAAAGTAGCTCACTAACATGCCCAGAAGGAGTACCCAAAGAAATGGTCCGTTTATATAGTAATAAAATGACTTAAACCTTCCGGATATTAAAAGGAATAGTGCTTTTTTATTGACCTTTTTTAAGGCGTAAATAAATTCTTCATAAAAGCCCCCTACAAATGCCACAATCCCCCCTGAGACCCCTGGAACTTTATTTGCAGCACCCATAGCCAATCCTTTTAAGAATAGGAACATTTTGTCTTTTAGGGTTCTTTGCTGCTCCATGATGTTATAGATTAAGCACTTAGGTGGTTTTTTTATTGGCAGATTTTTCTAAAATGAAAATTAATGAAAAGCCAAAAACAGCTAGCAAGACTGCAGCTATTATTTGTGCATCTCCAAGAAAATCCCATGGGAATACATTTTTGGAAGCCAAAACAATCTCTTTATCCCTGACAATCTTAGTGGAAACAACTTCCTTCCAGGGCCATATTTTAGATAGAGATCCAATGATAAATCCCATTAGAATGGAGAGCGTTTGATTTTTAAATTTATTAAGGGTCCATTTTAAAATCCTAGAAAAAGAAGCCAGACCAATAATACAGCCTGCACCTACGGTGGCAATAATTAAAAGGTCTCTTTGGTGTACTGCATTTAATATGGGCTCATATGAACCGAGTAAAACCAAGATAAATGCACCAGATATACCGGGTAAAATCATAGCGCAAATGGCTAAGGCACCCGATAGAAATAAATAGAGTGGTTGTTGGCTGTTTTCAACAACCCCTAACTCTCCTATACCAAGGGCTACTGCTATTCCAATAACGGCCATAATATAGTCCGTAGGTCTTTTATTTTTGATTGATTTTACAATAAAAACAACACTGGCCAAAACCAAGCCAAAAAAGAAAGACCAAAGCAGTACGGTCTCATGGTTTAAAAGCCAACTAATGCCTTTTGATAAAGAGATTACACTGACCCCTATACCTAGAAAAAGTGCCATTAAAAAATTTCCATTAATATGCGCCCAAAAACTTTTCACCCCCTCGTGTTTCCACTTTTTTAAGGCAGTAAGATTGATGTTATTAATGCTTTCTAAAAACTCTTCATAAATACCAGATATAAAAGCGATGGTACCACCTGAAACTCCAGGAACCACATCTGCAGCACCCATGGCCATTCCCTTTAGGAAAAGTACCATATAATTCCTATCAATTTTTTTTTGCATGTCTAGCGTAAAGTTTAAAAATAGGGTATTTTAACTAGAAGCCTTGCTAGAGGTGCTAATAAAATTTGAGACCCAAGTACTGTTAAAAAAACCTGGATATTGGCTTTTGAAATGCTCCAAAAGACTGTAATCAAGTCTTAAAGCCTCAGAAAGATGGTATTTACTTTGCTCAATATCTTGGGAAAGCCCAAAAATAAAAGCCAATCGATACCTTAAGGAGGCTACTTCTGGGAAGAACCCAATGGCTTGAAGCAATATTTGGTTGGCCGCTTCAAATTCTTTGTTCTCCATGACTACCAAAGCCCAGGATTCCCAAGTATTTAGATCGTAATCTCCAAATTCAACCGCCTGTTTGTAAGCAAAATCAGCCTCATCTAATTGCCCTAAGCTGACATTAATTTGCGCACATTTTTTCCAATATGCTTCGTTTTCAGTGTCAATATGCAAGGCTTTATTAATGTAGTAAAGTGCCTTGTCAAAATTTTTCTCTCTGATATAGAAGTTAGTTATAGCCAACCAACCCTTATCTAACAGGGGGTCTTCATGCACTGTTTTGTAATAGTATTGCTGGGCAAGATCCGAATTTCCAATTTTCTCGTGACACCTGCCAATTCTCAAGTAAGCGTGAGCGGTTGGGTCTTCCAAGTCTATAGTTGTTTCATAGTTCTCAATGGCCTCATTATAGCGCTTGAGTTTTTCTAAAACCATGGCTTTTTCAAAATAGGCCCCTATAAATGATTCGTCAGATATAATGGCAAAATCAAAAGCAGTTAAGGCTTCTTTATATAGCCCTGTACTTTTGTATTGCTTTCCAAGCTGATGCCATGCCACTTCACAATAGGGTTCATTTTCTAAATAATCATTGAGATAAGAAATAGCGCCATCAGGATCTTCTAAGTATTCAAAGCAATAAATAATATTATACAGCGATGCGTAGTCCTGAGGATCTTCTTCTACACATTTTATGAAATTATGTTTGGCTTTCTCAAAGTTTTCTAGGAACAAATATTCCATTCCCAATAGGGCATAAATATCTAAAGTGTCTTCTGTGAGTAGAAGTGCTTTCTCAAGACAAGTGATGGCTTTGAAGTGTTTGTCTTGTTTGGACCAAATGTTGGCCCTTTGTATATATATTTCCTCGTTTTTTTGGTCTAAAGACTCTAAGTAATCCAACTGTGAAATAGCGAGGTCTAGCTTATTTTCAAAAACCAATACTTCAATTTCTAACAATTTTAAAGGGGTGGTTTCAGGGTGCTGTTCCAAGCCAATTTTAATGGCTTTTTTCGCTAGAGAAACCTTGCCGTTATTGAGATAGTGGTGTATTATATCTTCAAAATCTTCTGCATCAAAAAAGTAGACATCGTCTGTTTTGAGCATGGATTCAAACTTTGCGATTGGCTCGCTACCTTCTTCATTAGGATCTAACGCCATAGCGTATATCTTGGGGTTTCAATTAAATTAAAATTAGGGGTTATCGGTTGAACAAACCCTATGATTTGGGGGTTATTATTAACAAATTAGTTAACACTGTAAGCTTGCTTTCTACAGGGCTTGTTTTTTGTTTAATATCGATAAAATTATATCGCAGCCTTTGGCCAATTCTTCCATTGAAATAGTCAAGGGAGGGGATATTCTGACAGCCTTTTTTTCAAAGAGTAACCAGAATAGAATGAGTCCTTTTTTTGCTGCTTCTAGAACCAATTCATTGGCCTTTTCTGGTGTTGCCAGAATAAGCGCTAACATGAGGCCTTTTCCCCTAATTTCCTTTATTTCAGGATGTTGTAGTTTTGATCTGAGGAAGGCTTCTTTCTCTAAGGTTTTCTCTATGAGTTGTTCTGCTATGATTATTTCTAAGGTGGCCTTGCAGGCCGATGCTATCACTGGATTTCCTCCAAAGGTGGTAATATGTCCAAGACTAGGCTTTTCTTGCAGTAAGTCCATAAGGGGTTTAGAAGCAATAAAAGCGCCAACCGGCAGACCACCTGCCATTCCTTTACCTACCACTAATATATGGGGTACACATTGGTAGTGTTCAAAAGCAAATAGTGCTCCAGTACGTCCAAAACCTGGTTGAATTTCGTCCAATATCAGTAATGCACCCATTGCTTCACAACGTTCTTTTACGGCTTTTAAATAACCATCATTTGGGCAAATGAATCCTGCACCCCCTTGAATGGTTTCTAAAAGGACCGCTGCGGTTTTTTCTGTGATTTGGTCAAGTTCAATAGTAGCATTAAAATGTATAAATCTTACGCCGGGTACCAATGGTCTAAAAGCACCCTTTCTGTCTTCATAGCCCATCACACTTAAGCTCCCCATGGTGCTTCCGTGGTATGCGTGGTGTGCTGCAATAATTTCATGTCTTCCTGTAGCCCTTCTGGCTAATTTCATGGCGCCTTCAATGGCTTCTGTTCCAGAATTTACTAGGTAAGTGCAATCCAAACCTTTTGGCAACATTGCCGCCAGTGATTTGGTATAATCAATGGCTGGTTTTTGGGCGTATTCGCCATAAACCATTACGTGCATGTATTTGGCGGTTTGTTCTTGAATGGCTTGGACAAGCTTTGGATGTGTGTGGCCAACACTACAGGCAGAAACACCTGCTACAAAGTCCAGGTGGCCTTTTCCCTCTGAGTCATAAATATAACTGCCCTTGGCATGAGAAATTTCTAGTGCCAATGGGTGAGGAGTGGTTTGCGCCTGGTATTTCAAAAAATCTGAGATCACTGCTAAGATATTTTTAGTCTTGAGTTTTCGCTGAGGATTTTACTTCGTTTTCTGTGTCAATAGGATTGGTAAGCCCCCTGATCTTAGTTAATTTAACTTTGAGATCTTCCGGGCCAAAAATGTCATCTTTGGTTCGAATTCGTTCTTCTCCAAACCATAAGAACCCCTCTAGTTTCCTGTCAACAACAGGAAGTTCTGACAGCGGGTATATGGTGCCATCTGGTGCGGTAATAAAAGTGATTTCACTAATGTCATTATTGACCATCTCAATAGCAATTTCACTACAGATGGTCTTGTTAATGCCCATGAGCTCTTGCTCCTTGTCATATAGATAATAAATGAGCTCGGTGTTTTTGATCAAGTTTAGAAAGCGAAGCGCATTGTTTTCAAAGACACCAAACATGTCTTTTCCCTTCGCTTGGTTGAATCCTATTTTTCGAATGGTGTCTTTAGCTACAATGAAAGCATTATTTAGCACCTCTAAGGAGTCTAGTGATTTAGTTTTTGGATCTGATTTTAAATGAATAATATCTCCGGTCATCTGGTTTTCTCCATTCCAAATAATAGGTCTTTTGATGAGCTGAGTTAAACCTGTTCTTTGATCAAAATGAATGGAATCACATTTTCCACTCAAGTCAGTTTTATAGAATTTAGCTCCCCTAAACGCCCTTAGAATTCTTGCGTCGGGCTTTCCGGTAAGCATGATAGTGTCTCCATGCATGTACAAGGAGTCTTTTTCTACCAAGCTAATAGAGACTGCTTTTTTTGTGGCAAAAACAGAATCCTTTGCCTTAAAAACCTCAGCATAATGTGCCCTAATGACGCCATTATTTATAGTATCTGTAACAACAATATTATTGGTCGCAGAGGCAAATTTTCTATTTTTATTAAAGTAAACACTGTCCCCTTCAATGATCCTGTTGTTGTAGTTAATTTTAGTGTTTTTAATTCCATAACCACTTTCTGTAGTCATGTTATAATAGCCTCTTTCACAATAAAAGGTATATTCCTTTCCGTATATCGTGGAGGGCCCGTACATATAAGCATTCTTTGAGCTGGTGTAATAATCTAGCTGTTGTGAGCGCAGTTTGTATTCTGGATTGACCACCTCTACACGACTCAAAAATTGGTATTTCTTTGGGGTCAAATAATACCTTCCAATATCTGATGTTAAGGTATTTTGACTGTCCACAATGGTGCCTTTTTTATTGTAGTAGGCCTCCTGATTTTCTCTATTGAAGTAAAGTGTGTCAGAAGGAGTTAAAGTCATGTCAGAATTTTTCAAAGTCACAGACTCCCATGCTTTGGCCAATTGAGACACGCCATTATAGTCCAATTGTCCTGCATTCATAAAGATAGAATCTCCTTGAATGAGTACTATGTTTCCTTTGGCCCTAATCTTGTTTTCTGCAGGATAGAAAATAGCAATATCACACCATAGGTCTGCTCCTTGGTGTCTAAACTGAACTTGTTTGTCATCTTTACTAAAGATGGAAGCACCTGGAAATTGGACTTCATCTTTGGTAAAATTTCCTCCGTAAACAATTTGTATTTGCTTCTCTTGACCTTGAACCTTAGCAGACAAGAAACAAAAGGAAATAAGAAGTATAAAAACGTAGTATTTCTTCAAAGTGTTGTTGTGCTAATGGTTTAATAAGAAAAAGCGAGGCTTTGCCCTTTAGCTTAAAACTAAGGGGCAAAGCACCATTTTTTATCTATGAATAGTTTGGGTTCTGTCAGGACCTACCGATACAATTTTGATAGGCACTTCTAGTACTTCTTCTAAATAGTTAATGTAATTCATCAAATTTTCAGGCAATTGTGATACTTCAGACATTTTAGTCAAATCCTGTTCCCAACCTGGCATTTCAATATAGTTAGGGCGCACATTTTCAGGTTCCACATTGTATGGGAAATGAGAAATGGTAGCTCCTTTGTACTGGTAAGTATTACAGATTTTAACTGTTTTAAATCCTGAAAGTACATCTGCTTTCATCATCATTAACTCTGTAACACCATTGATTGTAATCGCGTATTTAAGCGCAACAACATCTATCCAACCACACCTTCTAGCCCTTCCAGTTGTAGCGCCAAATTCATTACCCACACGGCCCATAGTTTCACCGTCAGTGTCAAATAACTCTGTTGGGAATGGACCACTTCCTACTCTGGTTGTATAGGCTTTAAAAATACCCAACACGCGTCCTATTTGGTTGGGTGCAACACCGAGCCCTGTACAAGCACCAGCTGCAGTAGTGTTAGAAGAAGTTACAAATGGGTAAGTACCAAAGTCAATATCTAACAGAGAGCCTTGTGCACCTTCTGCCAATATTTTTTTACCTGCCTTTTGCGCTTCGTATAAATACTGTTCAGAATCAATAAAAGTCAATGCTTTTAATTTGTCTATGGCATTAAAGAAAGCGGTTTCTAATTCTTCTAAATCATACTGAATGTCTACGTCATAGAAACCAATCATAGATTGATGCTTGTCTGCAAGTGCCCTGTATTTTTCTTTCCAGTCACTCATTTCTAAGTCTCCTACACGCATACCGTTTCTACCGGTCTTGTCCATATAAGTTGGACCAATACCTTTTAGCGTTGAACCAATTTTAGCCTTTCCTTTTGCAGCCTCAGACGCAGCGTCTAAAAGCCTGTGCGTAGGAAGGATTAAATGGGCCTTTCTAGAAATAAGCAACTTGCTTTTAAAATCTATTTTAAAAGCCGCTAAATTCTCTAACTCTTTTTGAAAAATGACAGGATCTATTACCACTCCATTCCCTACAATATTTTTTGCCTCTTTGTGAAAGATACCCGACGGGATGGTGTGTAGCACATGCTTAATTCCGTCAAACTCAAGGGTGTGACCTGCATTAGGCCCTCCTTGAAATCTTGCTATAATATCGTAATCTTTGGTGAGTACGTCTACAATTTTACCTTTTCCTTCATCTCCCCATTGGAGTCCTAGTAGTAAGTCTACTGCCATTTGTTTGCTAGTTGTTATGTTTATTCTTCTGGTGTTTCCAATTGTTCTTTGGTCCCGTAAAAGTATAAAGAATGGTTGTTTATTTTAATATTAAAAACTTCTTCAATTGTTTTTTTTATCGCTTGAATTCTTGGATCACAAAACTCTATAACCTCTCCAGTGTCTGTGAGAATTACATGGTCGTGTTGGTGGTCAAAATAAGACTTTTCGTACTGTGCTTGATTTTTGCCAAATTGGTGTCTTCTTACCAATTTACAATCCATTAAAATTTCTATAGTATTATACAGTGTAGCCCTACTGACCCTGTAGTTTTTATTTTTCATTTGAATGTAAAGAGATTCAATGTCAAAATGGGACTCACTGTCATAGATTTCCTGAAGTATAGCATATCTTTCAGGGGTCTTTCTATGCCCATTCTCTTCTAAGAAAGCCGTAAATACGTTTTTAACTATTTCTTGGTTGTTGTTCGAAGATGCCATGGTTATGATAGGTCTTAAGGAGCAAAGGTAACGCTAAATTTTATAATCTACTCACTTTCTCAATCCCGTTAATATGCTTTAAATTTCCAACGAGTTTTTTAAGTGTATCGCTATTTTTTACCACCACTTTTATCTTTCCGCTAAAAGTGCCACCGTCTGTATTGAAATTAATAGCCCTCATATTCACATTCATTTGGTTAGAAATAACCTTAGTAATGTTGCTTACCAATCCTAAGTTGTCTAAACCATTTAAGGCTATTTCAGCTACAAATTCTTCCTGAGAGGAATCTATCCAATTAGACGCTATTATTCTGTAGGCGTAATTAGATTGAAGCGAAATGGCATTGGGACAATTTTTTTTGTGGACCTTAATGCCGTCATTTATACTGATAAATCCAAATACCTCGTCTCCGGCGATGGCATTACAACAAGGTGATAATTTATAGGGTAATTTTTCTTCATCTTTTCCAAATACGAGCGTATCTAAATTGGAAGAGAGTTCCTCTTTATCAATATCTTCCGGTATGGGATTTCTCCTGATTTTATTTTTAAAGAAGGAGATAAAAGCATTGTTATAAGACGCTGCAAAATCTTTTAGTTTAACATTGTCAATAATGCCACTGCCCACTCTGTAGTATAGATCTAAACTTGTTTTTAACTTGAAAAAAGTGACCAGCTTATTAACTGTGTCTTCGTTGAGGTTAATCTTTTGAGATTTTAACTTCCTTCTGAGTATTTCTTTTCCTTCTTCTGCAATGGCTTTTTTAGCCTCTTTGAGCGCCGTTTTAATTTTAGATCTGGCCCTAGCAGTAGTAGCATAATTGAGCCAGTTTTGGGTGGGTTTTGCACTTTCAGAAGTAATCACGTCTACCTGATCACCAGAATGTAATGTGGTGTTCAATGGCACCAATTTCCCATTAACTTTAGCGCCACGGGTCTTAGAACCAATCTGAGTGTGAATGCTAAAAGCAAAGTCTAAAGGGGTAGCTCCCTTAGGTAGTGATTTGAGTTCTCCCTTGGGCGTAAACACAAAAATCTCTTTAGAGTATAAGTTAAGTTTAAACTCTTCTACAAAATCTACTGCATTAATGTTGTCATTTTCTAATGCCTCTTGAAGCCTATTGAGCCAAAGGTCAATTCCTTGTTCTTTTTGGGCGCCGTGTTTGTATTTAAAATGCGCCGCATATCCTTTCTCTGCAATTTCATGCATGCGTTCAGAGCGAATTTGCACTTCTATCCATTTCCCTTTGGGCCCCATTACAGTTATGTGAAGGGCTTCATAACCGGTGGTTTTCGGAGAGGTAATCCAATCCCTTAAGCGCACAGGATTGGGGGTGAAGTGATCGGTCACTACGGAATAAATTTTCCAAGCCAAGAATTTTTCATCTTCTGGTGCAGAGGCATAGACAATTCTTATGGCGAATTTGTCATAAATCTCGTCAAAAGTAACCTGCTGTTTGAGCATTTTCCTCCTGATGGAGAAAATAGATTTCATGCGTCCTTTGATTGTGTATTTGAACTTTTCTTTAGCCAGAGAATTTTTTATACTTCCAGTAAAGTCATCTATATATTTTTGTTGCTCTTCTTTACTTTCCTCAATTTTATCTGAAATATCATTAAAAACCTCAGGTTCTGTATATTTTAAACTCAGGTCTTCAAGGGCTGTCTTTATGTTATACAATCCTATTCTATGCGCTAAAGGGGCATAGATATATAAAGTTTCTGAGGCAATTTTTAATTGCTTGTACTCCGGCATGGAATCCATGGTGAGCATATTGTGGTAACGGTCCGCTATTTTAATGATAATTACCCTCACATCATCATTGAGGGTCAATAGCATTTTTCTGAAATTCTCCGCTTGTTGGGAGATATTCATGTCTTTTTTAAGGTGGGCAATTTTAGTGAGACCGTTTACAATTTTAGCCACTACAGGACCAAATAAACGTTCAATATCCGGTAAAGTATACGAGGTGTCTTCTACCACATCATGTAGTAGGGCTGCTGCAATTGAGGTGGCGTCTAATCCAATTTCAGAAGCGACAATTTTAGCCACAGCAATGGGGTGAAAAATATAGGCTTCTCCAGATTTTCTTCTTTGATCACTGTGGGCTTCTACGGCAGTGTCAAACGCCAGGCGAATTAGTTTTTTGTCGTCCTCACTCAAAGACTGATAACTAATGCGCAGGAGTTCTTTGTACTCTCTGGCAATGGCCTTATTTTCTGAGATAATATCTTGCTCGCTTAACATACTATAAAGATATTAATTCTAGGATATATCTCTCTGTCTTATGGCTTCAAATATTAGAATTCCTGCAGCCACAGATACATTCATGGAATCTATCTTCCCCCGCATGGGAATGCGAATGTTTTGGTTGGATTGTTCCAACCAAATCGCTTCTAAACCCGTGGCCTCTGTACCGACTACAATAGCGGTGGTGCCTGTATAAGACACTTCTGTATGGGGTTTAGAAGCTTGCAGCGCAGCTGCATATACATTCGCTTTTGCCGCCTGCAAAAAATCCAATACTTCTTTAGTCGTTCCCATAGCCACGGCTACGGTAAAAATACCCCCTACAGAGGAACGAATTACGTTGGGATTGTAGAGATCTGTTTTTGGGTTTGCGATAATTACAGCGTCTATCCCAGCGGCATCGGCTGTGCGAAGCAAGGCCCCAATATTACCTGGCTTTTCAGGGGCTTCTGCCACAAGATATAAGGAGTTTTTAGCGGTAACTTTCAAAGCAGACAGCGCATGAGATTTAGTAGCTGCAACGGCTATAATACCTTCTGTACTACTTCTTTGCGCCAACTTTTCAAAGGCAGCTCCCGACAAAATAGTGGGAGATACAGCTATAGGTTGTGCGACTAATTTTTTCAGTATTCCCGACAGTGCATCAGCACTTAAAATGGTGGGTTCATAATAAAATTCTAAGATATTGTATTGACAGTCAATGGCCAATTCCAATTCTCTAACGCCTTCAATGATGAATTTTTGGGCCTGTGTTCTAGCCCGAGATTTTTCTTTGAGACGGAGCATTTCCTTTACCTTAGGATTTTGAGCACTTTGTATGACGGGATGGATTTCCATGCTACAAAAGTAGCCTATTTTGAAAATAAAAAAGGGGGCTTTTTAAAAAAGCCCCCTTGAATTTAAAAAAGTACTGCTGTAATTATTGGTCCGTTTTTTCAGCACTGTTGTATTTTCCCATATACCGCTTCCAAAGCTCCGTTTGGTGCGTTTCCAACGACAATTGTCTGCCTTGAATAAATGCATGACTCACTAAATTGGTGCGCATGTCTAAGGCGTCTCCTTCAGAAACAAATAGGGTAGCACTTTTACCCACTTCTAGACTACCAAACTCTTGGTCAATGCCTAGAATTTTTGCTGCATTTAGCGTGATTAAAGAAAGTGCTTCTTCCTTATCCATTCCTTGTCCAACCACTTGACCTGCATAAAAAGGCAAGTTTCTGTTTTGAAAATTCGCAGCATCTGCATTTTGAATACTCACTAATAATCCGCCATCTGCCAATAATTTAGGCAGCTTGTAAGGCTGGTCATAATCGGAGTCATCTGATCCAGGAAGGTTGTGTGTGGCTTCTACTAAAACAGCAATATTGTGTTTCTTTAAAAAAGGAATCACTTTGTAAGCTTCTGCACCACCTACAACAACAACTTCTTGGACCCCTAATTTTTTAGCCGCAGTTACAGCGTCTATAATTTCTTTGTCTCCGTTGGCGCCAATAAAGAGCTTTTTTGATCCGTCAAACAATCCTTTAGCTGCTTGGAAAGGGGCATTTTTCTCTTTAGAAAGCGCGTCGTTATAGACCTTTGCATTTTCCATAAAAACCACAAAGGCGTCTATATCTCTCTTGTAATTGGCGTTTGGTTTAAGACCTGGATCTTCTCCCATCCACCAGCGACCTCTTCTAAAAGAGCTGGGCCAGTTCATATGAACAGCGTCATCTGTTTTTACTACGGCGTCTTCCCAGTTCCACGCATCTAATTGCATCACAGAAGAAGTTCCTGAAACAAAGCCTCCTTTTGGAGACACTTGGGCCAACAAAATCCCATTAGGTCGCATGCTTTCTACAACTTTAGACTCTGCATTATAAGCAATTAAAGACCTCACATGAGGGATAATATCCCCAATTTCATCTTGATCATCTGTGGCTCTTACTGCATCTATTTCTACCAATCCTAAGGAGGAACAGTTGGCAATAAACCCTGGATATACGTGCTTACCATTGGCATTGATCAGCTGACCTTCAGTAGGGGTATTGGCACCACCAATGGCAGTGATTATTCCTGACTTAAATACCAAAGTAGCATTTTCTATGACACTACCATTACCAATATGGGCAGTAACCCCCGTGATACTAACAGCAGTTTCTTGTGCTCCTGCAGGGGTCTGTTGTGCCCACATATTTGAACCAGCCATTGAAAGGGCTAGGGCAATCAAACTATTTTTTAAATATTTCATACGATTCATTTTTTCAATTAAATTAATCTAACATAGTGTCACAGTGAAACTCCACCTTCATACTTCGCTTTGGTGCTTGTGTTGGGGCACCGCTCTTTTTATCTGCAATCATCATTTGAATTAAGCTGTTCTTTTCCTTTTGAATAGCCACTCTCTGTGATTGGTCTGTCTCTAGGTCAAAATAAGTCACTCCTTCTATCATGGTCTTTTCAGCTTTTGCATATACAGACATAGGATGGTTGTTCCAAAGGACTAAATCTGCATCTTTTCCAACGGCAATACTTCCTACTTTATGGTCTACATGTAACAATTTGGCAGGATTGATGGTCACCATTTTCCAAGCTTCTTCTTCAGACATACCACCGTATTTCACTGTTTTAGCAGCTTCTTGGTTAAGGCGTCTAGACATTTCAGCGTCGTCTGAGTTAATGGCTACAGTAACTCCCTGGCTGTGCATAATTGCAGCATTGTAAGGAATGGCGTCGTTTACTTCATATTTATAGGCCCACCAGTCAGAAAAGGTAGAACCGCCTACACCGTGCTTGGCCATTTTGTCTGCTACTTTATAGCCCTCCAAAATATGGGTGAATGTATTCACCCTAAAGTTAAATTGTTCTGCAACTTTAAGCAGCATATTAATTTCACTCTGCACATAAGAATGGCAGCTAATAAAGCGCTCTCCATTCAAAATTTCTGCCAACACTTCCATTTCCTCATCGTAGCGATAAGGCTGTTTGCTTTTCTTTTTAGCATCGTATTCTTTGGCGCGTTGGAAGTAGTTAATGAACATTTGTTCCACCCCCATTCTCGTTTGAGGAAAACGACTGTAAGAAGACCAATTGGATTGTTTTACGTTTTCACCCAAGGCGAATTTTATAAAACCAGGGGCTTCTTTAAATACCAACTCATCTGCGGTAGCTCCCCACCTAAGTTTAATAATCGCAGAACGTCCTCCAATTGGATTGGCAGAACCGTGTAAGAGTTGCATGGTAGTTACTCCACCAGCCAAATCCCTATAAATACCCATGTGCTCAGGATCTATAACGTCTTCCATTTTTACTTCTGCAGTACTGTTTTGTCCGCCTTCATTCACGGCTTTTAAAGCAATGTGTGAATGCTCATCTATAATTCCTGCAGTGAGGTGCTTTCCAGTAGCATCTATGATTTTGGCATTCCCTGCAGCGAGGTCTTTACCTATCTTCACGATTTGACCATTTTTGACAAGTACATCTGTATTTTCTAATATTCCAGCCTCTTCTGAAGTCCAAACTGTAGCATTTTTAAACAAGGTATTTTCTGCTGTAGGTCTGTTTTTGTAACCATAGCCCACATTTGGAAAAGTCACTGGCATTATTTTTGGCGCCACATTAAATGCCGCTTTTTTCTCACTTTCAAATGGACCCGTTTTAGTTGCCGTAAAAAGGGCTTCTGTACCGTCTTCTTTTACAATAGTCCCTTCAATAGGAGTGTCTTTACTGGCCAATGCAGAGAGTCTGAATTTTCCATCTCCAGCCTCATTGGTTATGGTCATATACATCCATCCTTCATTGTAAGTCAGCTTACTTTTTAGGTTGGTGCTGTCTTGTGTGAGTTTTGCAGAGGGCTTTTCTACAGCGCCACTTATTTTAACCGACCAGGTCTGGTCCTCAAAATCCAAGCGGTACGTTCCCCTAATATCTACTATATCTTTGTCCTTAAGGATGTTGTTAGTTCCTTGAACCCAGTTTTCAAAAATTTCTGAATCTTCGTCAAATATATCACCAGAAGTCACCAGGAAATTGGCCATAGCGCCAGGCTTTAGGTGGCCCAAATCTTTTCTGTTTAGCAATTTCGCTGGTCTTGTGGTAAGTGCTTCCAATGCGTTGGTTTTATCTAAACCGTACTGTACAGATTTTCTCAGGTGGCTCAAGAAGTTTTTTCCATCCTTAAGTCCGTGAGCTGTCAGTGTAATAGGCACTCCAGCTTTTTGAAGGGTAGAAGGATTGGAAGGTGCCTGATTCCAAGCCCTCATATCTTCTAAAGAGACATAATTTGCCTGATATGGATCTTCTACATCATAGGCTTTCGGAAAATTAAGCGGTACAATAATGGTTGCATTAGTGGCTTTTATAGCAGCCAAATCTTCGTAGCTGTCTCCGCCACCGAGAATGGCAAATGGAATCTGATAGGCGTCTCCAATCTTGTCTGCCCTCACAATATTTCCTTTGTCTCCCGCATCAAAAATAGCCAAATTATTTTTCTGTGCATTAAAGGCTTCTATGGAACGGTCTCTGGTATTGCTGTTTCCTTTTCCATACCAATTGGCGTCTGAGAAAAATTGTCTCAAGAGCGCCATAGCCCCCATCAGTGACCCAGGATAGGATTGACTTTTCATAATACTTTTGCTAAAAGAAAAGTATTGCGCTGAACGGCTAGAAAGCACCCTTTGGGCGTCTGTTTCTATGGCATTTAGGGCAATAAGCGCACCACTACCTCTGGCTACACCGTCTTGAATGTGCGTATTGACAACCCCAAATCCTTGAGACATGAGGTCTTTAGCGGCTTTAGCATTAAAGCTAAATTGATCTATGGCGTTATTTTCTGGCATAATATGGTCATTCCAATAAAAACCTTCTCTAGTGGGTTCGTATTGTGAGCCTCTTCCGCCTCTGGCCGATGCCGGTTTCTTTACCCCAAAATCAGAGAATAAGTCTATAAAGGAAGGATAAATGGTTTTGCCACTTAGGTCAGTCACTACTGTCTGAAGTGGAATTTGAACATTTTTACCCACTGCCACAACCTGACCATTTTTAAGTAACAAAGTACCCTTTTCAATGATTTCAGTTGGACTGGTATAAATAGTTGCGTTAGTTAGGGCGGTGTAGTGGTTGTTAGACACTTTAACCCCGTCGTTTTTTGGAAAATAATCTTGAGAGAAGCCAATACTACTGACAAGGCATAGCCCAAAGACAAGCATTTTTAATTTCATGGAGATAACATTTAGTTGGTTTATATGAGTTGTTTTTTACAGCGTCTTAAAGATAATAGAAAGTGATTTAATTGTAGGGCACAATGCCACTTTTTTTAAGTTCATTGTAACAGGAAACAATTTCTTTTAAAGGGGGTATTGCGCGTGGTATGCCAAAAGCAACTGAATAATTTGCCCATAACTTTTTACGCCCTGAGCTTGGTTGTTCATTTTTAAAAAGCGATTAAAAATAGATTCAAAATAAGGACTTAAGGGATTTTGATAGGTTTCCCAAAAGCGGTTAGATTCCTGGAAATTTTTTAGAACTCCTGGGTTTAAAAGGGCTATGAATTCCTGTTGACGCTTTGGAGATTCTCTATAAACATCTCTTAAGCAGTAAGATAGGGCTAGGGTAGTGCTGGCATAATTAAAATACTGATCTGGGTGATGAATACCGGCCAAATAACCAATGAAGTTGGTGTCTCTTTCAGACGCATACCCTAGCTGATGCGCCATTTCGTGCGTAGCCACCACAGGCAATCTATAGGCTGGAATTTTTTGATTCACCTGTGCCTCTAAGGTAAAAGGATTGAGGTAGCCCGCATAGCCCATATAGGAGAGGGGCCAGGCAAACAGGCTCTTTTTAACGGCTTCATGATGGTAAGTCAAAGAAGGATATTTTTTCTCCAGAACCTTGTATCCTTGAATGCCTTTTTCCAAAATTTCTTTGGTGGTATAAGGCACACTTACGCCATTTTTAGTATCATTAGCAAGTTTTAGTTGCAATGTGTTGGCCCTGAGAATAAGGTCTTTAGTCAGATTAAAAAGGGCCATGCTGTCCTTTGAAGTGGTGTTTAATTCCAAGCTTTTTTGAAGGGATATTCTGTGGTAATTAAGCCCCCAGCTGAGGTTGAATAGAAGGTAAAGCAGCGAAACAGCTGTTCCTACAAAAAGCAACAAGCTCCTCACAGGCGTTTTCCCTTTGAAGTGTTTTCGAATCCTTATAAAGCCCCATACAATGACTACTATATATAATAGGTCTCCAATAGATATGGGAAAACGCCCCAATACATACCTAATTCCTTGAGACCAAAACCGGTAAAATCCGTTACTGTAATAAGTTTCAATAAATTCCGGATACTCGCGCAGCCATTGTACTAAAAAATACAAAGGCACAAAGGAAATGGCTAAAAGCCAACGACCAATCTTGGGTGAAAACATAGTTTAAAAGTACATTATTATTTAGGTAAATTTTGCCAGAGTATTTTAGAATTATTCCAATGGAATATTTTGAGTGATTTTTAGCTTTAAAACTTTTAAATTCTTCCGATCATTGTTCTAATTTCCTTCATTGTTTGCCTAACTTTACTTAAAAATATTTTATGAGTGAGCATAGCCTTATTTCAGTCTTAGCGCCTAGTTTGTTGTGGCAGTCTTTTGTTGCCTTAAATGAGGTGCCTAGACCCTCTAAGAAGGAGGAAAAAGTCATTGCCTTTATGTTGGATTTTGCCAAATCTTTGGGTTTGGAAGTGGATCAGGATGCAGTGGGTAATATTCGGATCCTAAAACCTGCAACAGCTGGCATGGAATCTTTGCCAGTAGTTACTTTGCAATCCCATTTAGACATGGTGCACCAGAAGAATAAGGAGACCGTTTTTGACTTCAATACCCAAGGGATTCAAATGGTTTTGGAAGGGGATTGGGTCAAAGCAAAAGGCACTACACTGGGAGCAGACAACGGGATTGGAGTAGCCGCTATCATGGCCTTGTTGCAAGCTACAGATATTCCACACGGACCTCTGGAGGCACTTTTTACGATAGATGAAGAGACTGGTATGACAGGAGCCAAAGGCTTGGCAAAAAATTGGCTTAGCGGAAAGTACCTTTTGAATTTAGATACAGAAGACGACGACGAAATTTCCATTGGCTGTGCTGGAGGTATAGACATTACCGTGAGTGCTTCTTTTGATGTAGTTGCTCTAGGGGAGGATCTTATTTCGTTAACACTAAAAATTACCGGCTTACAAGGGGGTCATAGCGGAATGGATATTCACAAAGGTTTTGGAAATGCCAACCTTATTGCCAACGACTTGTTGGGTTCGTTTACTGATAAATTTAATGTGCAATTACATTCTATTCAGGGAGGCAGTTTAAGAAATGCCATCCCTCGTGAGAGTACTATTTCTTTTGTAGTGCCCAGAAGTCAAAGGGCTTCTTTAGAAGCTTTTGTGGCCGTACAAATTCAAGAGACCATCAAGGCTTTTGCTGGGGTAGAGGAAAATTTAAACATCCTATTAACAGCTTATGGTACCACAGAAAATATGGGCTTGTCTGTTTCAGACACACAGTCGCTTTGCAAGCAAATTAAGGACATTCATAATGGGGTGTACCAATGGAGTGCTACGGTCCCAGATTTGGTAGAGACCTCTAATAATGTGGCACGCATAACCCTTTCAAATGGGGTGTTAGAGATCGCTTGTTTGTGTAGGTCTGCCGTAGAAGTCGCAAAGATGGATTTGGCACAGCAAATCAAAGCTGGTTTTGACCCTGCTGTATACGCTGTTACCTTTTCTGGAGATTATCCTGGATGGGCACCCAATACAAGCAGTCAGTTACTCAAAACAGCCTCTGGTTTATATGAATCTATGTTTCAAGAAACCCCTAGGGTAGTGGCTTGTCATGCTGGGTTGGAGTGTGGTCTTTTGGGGGCTCATTATCCTGCTATGGATATGGTGAGTTTTGGACCTAATATTAGGGGAGCACATTCTCCTGATGAAAAGGTCTCTGTAGTCTCTGTACAGAAATTTTGGAAGTACTTGTTACAGTTGCTTAAGTCTGTATCATAAAGGAAATATACCGCATAAAAAAGGGGGCTTTAGCCCCCTTTTTTATTATTGTTTAGGTGAATTACTCTACAATTTCAAGCTCAAAGAACAGGTTAGAATTTGGCGGAACAACGCTCCCTCTTCCTGCACTTCCGTAGCCAAGGTGTGAGGGTATAAATACCATGATTTTGTCACCAAAATTCATACTTAATAAACCTTCTCTAAACCCAGGGATCAGTTGAGCGTCTTCCTTGAAATCCATTGGGAATGGCCCATACATACCAGCTGCCTTTCTATTTGGATCATAACTATTGGTTTCTTTGGCAATAGATTCAATATTGGTGTCTACTACAGCGCCATTTTCTAAAAATCCAGCGTAATACACATTTACTTTCTCTCCCATATTTGGCTTAATGCCATTTCCTTCCTTTATTTTATAAATTCCTAAACCAGATGCAGTGATAGTAGCCTTAGATTTTTGTTCTGCTATTTTTTCTAAAAAAGCCGCTCTCTTTTTAAGGTTTTCTTTTTCTGCATTGGCTATTTCGTCAAAGTAAGCTTCCATTACCTTATTGGCATTGAATTTTCTCGCCTCTGAACCATTCCTGATAATAGTCACAGCCTCCATTACAACAGGTGTATTTGGTTTGGTATTCATCACAGCCACATTGGCAATTGAGTCCACCACTTCCAATCCTTCAATAACTTCTCCAAAAACAGTATGAACACCGTCTAACCAAGGTGTGTCTTTATGGGTAATAAAAAATTGGCTTCCATTTGTGCCAGGACCGCCATTAGCCATAGAGAGAATACCCATTTTAGAATGCGAGAGCGTCTCATCAAATTCATCTTTGAATTTATAGCCAGGATTTCCAGTACCGTTGCCTAAATAGTCCCCACCTTGAATCATGAAATCTTTCATAACCCTATGAAAAGTTAAACCGTCGTAAAATTTCTTTCCTTTAAATTGGTCTTCTACAAATGGACTAGTTCCTTCTGCGAGCGACACAAAGTTTGCCACAGTAACAGGTGTTTTTTCTGCCTCAAGTTTAAGAACAATATCTCCTTGAGCTGTTTTAATATTAGCGTACAAACCGTCTGCTAGATCAGGTCTTTGGCTGGTTTTACAGCTTGCTAAGAGCAAGGCAAAAAGAATGAATATGGATGTAATTTTTTTCATTGTTGTCTGATTTATTTGTCTAATTGATTTTTGTATTTGGGTAGTATTGATTTAAAATAAGTGATGGTGTTTTCAAGGCTGTCCTCGCCCCTTCCTCCAGCGGCGTTGTCGTGACCTCCACCGTTAAAATGGGCCCTAGCAAATTCATTTACAGAGAAACTTCCTTGGGATCTAAAAGATATTTTCACCATTTTTTCGGCAGCATTTTCTATGAAAATTACGGCAAAAACAATTCCTTCTATGCTGAGACCGTAATTTACAAGCCCTTCTGTATCTCCTTTTTTATAATCGAATTGGTCTAATTCTGCCTGACTCAAATGAATGATAGCGGTATGAAACTCTGGAAGTATTTCCATGTTTTTGAGCGCACAGCCCAATAGATGGAGCCTACTGGGGCTATTGGTGTCATATATAGCGCGGTGAATGCTTGCATTTTGAGCGCCTTTATCTATAAGTGCTGCAGCTACTTTGTGTGTAGTTGCTGTGGTAGAAGCAAATTTAAAAGATCCCGTGTCTGTTAGTATTCCAGTATACAAACAGTTTGCTATGTCCTTGTCTATAAGATGGAGGTCTCCCATATCTTCTATAAAATGATACACCATCTGGCAGGTTGCACAAATTTCAGTATCTGAGTAAGTGTATTTTGCGTAAGTGTCTGGCTGTTGGTGGTGGTCTATCATGACAAAAGTAGTCTTCAAACGCTCCAAGTTCGGCTGCATGTCATGGCCCACTCTCGATAAGTGATTAAAGTCTAAAGTAAAAACAAAAGAAGCTTGTTCCAGCGTTTTTAGGGCTAAGTCTCTGTGGTTCTCAAAATTTAGAATGGTTTCAAAACCAGGCATCCAATGCAAAAAAGAGGGCGCCTCATTGGGAGAGACTACCACCGCTTCATGTCCTAATTTTTTTAAGTAATGGCATAGTGCCAAGGTAGACCCTATAGCGTCTCCATCTGGATTTCTATGAGGTATTATAGCTATCTTACAGGGTGTGGCCAATGCACTTTTTAAGGCCTTATAATCTATTGCAATCATTGGGGTAAATATACAATTTTATCCGGGAGACTTATATTTGATTTACTTAAATTTACCCTCAAATAAACAAACAATGACGCCAAAAACCATCCTTTTAAAACACTGTTTTTTGGGCTTAATTTGCCTAATCTTTGCCGCAACAATTCAGGCCCAAGACACCCCTAGCTTTACTGTAGCATTTGGTTCTTGTAACAGGACAGACCTGACAAATAACCTTTGGGATGACATTTATAAGGCCCAACCCAACCTCTTTATTTGGGGAGGAGACAATGTGTATGCAGACACTGATAATATGGAGAAATTAGCTGCTTTCTACAAGACATTAACGGAACAACCGGGCTATGCAAAAATAGCATCAGAGATTCCGGTCATTGGTACTTGGGACGACCATGATTACGGTATGAACGACGGAGGTGTTTACTTTAAAGCCAAGGCGGCCAGCCAAGAGGTCTTTCTAGATTTTATGGGGGTGGCTAAAGACAGTCCTAGAAGAAAACAAGCAGGAATTTATTGGGCCCACCATTACAAAACAGCAGACTTATATGTAAAGGTGTTGGTGTTAGACACCCGCTACTTCAGATCAGATCTTACCCCAGATCACGAAACTTCTAAACGAAATAAACCAAATCCCTACGGACAAGGCACTGTGCTTGGAAACGCTCAGTGGGAATGGTTGGAAAATGAGCTTCAAGATGGGGAGCCAGATGTTACTTTACTGGTGAGCAGCGTGCAATTTCTCTCCAATGAACACGGTTTTGAATGCTGGGGAAATTTCCCTCATGAAGTAGATAAATTAGAACAAATGCTGGTGAGTTCGGTCTCTCAAAATGTGATTATACTCTCTGGAGACCGTCACATATCTGAAATTTCTAAGAAGGAAATTCCAGGATTGTCCTATCCATTAATAGATTTTACCTCAAGTGGTCTTACCCACGCTTACACGAAATTTAAAGGAGAACCCAATCCTTATAGGGCCTCAAAAGTGGTGGCCAAAGAAAGTTTTGGATTATTGCAATTTTATGCCAAAGAAAGAAAATTAGTCTTGGAAATGGTCACAGATCGGGGCCTTAAGGCCGACACCTTTGAAATGCATTTTTAAAAACATCTCATTGGTTTTGTTGTTGTTATCATAAAAAAAGCAGTACTTTTGCAAAAAAATTTTAAGATGATTCAAAACAGAACCTTTACCATGATTAAGCCAGATGCAGTAGCTAATGGACATATTGGTGGTATTTTAGAAAAAGTTACGGCAGCAGGTTTTAAAATTGTAGCCATGAAGTACACACAGTTAAGCCTTCGTGATGCAAAAGCTTTTTACGCAGTACATTCAGAAAGACCATTTTTTGGTGAATTGGTTGAATTCATGTCTTCTGGTCCTATTGTTGCAGCTATTTTAGAAAAAGACAATGCTGTAGAAGATTTTAGAGCACTTATTGGCGCTACAAATCCTGAAGAAGCAGCAGAAGGTACGATTAGAAAAATATATGCAACCTCTATTGGAGAAAATGCTGTTCACGGATCTGATAGTGATGAGAACGCAGCCATTGAAGGTGCTTTTCACTTTGCTGGAAGAGAGATTTTCTAAGCAGTATATTAATACCATAGCTTATTACTAAAAAAGCTTATTACTAAAAAAAGGCGGCCCAATGGGCCGCCTTTTTTGATGCGCGTATTTTTATATTATCTAAGGACAATTTTTTGAATCATGTCTTTACCTAAAAGAGCGTTGAGCATGTCAATAATTTTAGATTTACCATGACTGAGTTCTTCCCTTAATACGGCAGAACTTAAAAAGACATATAAGGTAGTGCCTTCTAAACGCACTTCATTCGTGTAGGCATTCACGCCACTTCCCATAGATTGTGCCCAGGCATCTTTGGCATTCACTTTGTCCAAACCCTTTTCAAGTTTATTTTCTGTGATAAAACCTGCTAAGGCCTCTTTTAAAAGTTGTGGGCTGTCTTTTCTACTCATCGTTTATATTGATTGGTTCATAGCGTTTGTAGTAGTAGCTTACTTGCCCTTGGTCCTTAACGGCATATTCAAGGCTATCTAATTCCAATAGGCTAAGGGTGCTTTTTTGGTCTCCTTCAAAATGCATTTCCCACAACCCATCTTTTTGGATGAGTTTGAATTGGGCTGCTTTGTTAGAAGTTTGGTATCGGCCGTTAAGGCCAGGTTTCATTTTCTTTATATATCCGTTAAACCCATCAATGCCTATATAATCTACCGTTGTATTGACAGTATATGGCTTGGTTGTTCCGTCTTGGAAAACAACTTTTGTAATTTCCCAATAACCTTCTAAACGGCTTATTTCACCTTCTTGAATGGAGGATTTACAGGCAGTAATGACCGTTAAAAGCAATAATAGATACAGGTGTTTTTGCATGGCTTAAAGGTAGTAATTTATGCTAGAGAAATGAGGGCGTAAGGGTGTTCAGTTGTTTTTAAAACGGCTTCGGTCCTGTCTGCATGAGTGTCACTAATAAATATTTGACCATAGGCATGGTCATTTACTAGGCCCAGTAATTGTGCCACCCTTTGTGCGTCTAACTTATCAAAAATGTCGTCTAAAAGTAAAATTGGGGTGGTATTAGACTTTTCTTTAATGAAATGAAATTGAGCGAGCTTTAAAGCGATTAAAAAGGATTTCTGTTGTCCCTGACTTCCGAATTTTTTTATGGGGTGTCCTTCTAATTCAAATTGTAGGTCGTCTTTGTGAATACCTACTGAGGTATATTGTAATGCCCTGTCTTTGGATAGGTTTTGCACCAATAAGTCTTCTAAAGGGGCATGATCCATACCGCTTGAATAATCGATAGTTACCGATTCATTTCCCCCAGAAATAGCTTGATGTTGGGATTGAAAAATCGGTATAAACTGTGTTAAAAACGCTTTTCTTTTTTCATAAATTGGTTGGGCCAATTGGGACAATTGGCTGTTGTAAACACTCAGTGTTTCTGAGTCAAAAGTTTGATTAGCGGCAAAGTATTTGAGTAGTGCATTTCTTTGAGAAAGCACCTTTTGATAATTTAAAAGGGTATTTAAATAATTTTTGTCTGATTGAGAAATAACCCCGTCAATGAATTTTCTTCTGGTTTCACTGCCTTCTGTAATGAGGTCCCTATCTGCTGGAGATATCATGACTAGAGGCATAAATCCTATGTGGTCTGCTAATTTTTCATAGACTTTTCCATTTCTCTTAACGACCTTTTTAGCCCCTTTTTTCATGCTGCAAATGAGTTTTTCAGATTTTTCTTCTTTCTCTAAAATGGCGTCTATGACAAAAAAGTCTTCTCCGTGTCTGATGTTTTGAGAACTGATGGGATTAAAATAACTTTTACCAAATGACAGGTGGTAAATAGCGTCTAAAACATTCGTTTTTCCAATGCCATTGGCCCCAACAATGCAATTCATTTTTGGGTTAAAGGTGAAATCACGTTGGTTGAAATTCTTGTAATTGAGTAAGGAGAGTTGTTTTAAAACCATTGAAAATGCTTAGCTGAATGGGGGCTTTAGGTAATTAAGTGCAAATTATTCAAAAATAACGAATAAATAGGCTTTTCAATTTAGATAAAAACTTTATTTTTGCCCCACTAAATATAGATTATGGCTACTTATAACAAGCGCGGATATAAAGGTAAGAATGTTGAAGAATCACAACAGTTACAAAATGAAAACAGTACAACAGCAGAAGTTTTTTCTAGCTTAGATGAAGGTGCGTCTAAAACAGAAGCCTGGGTAGCAGCGAATCAGACCTATATATTGGGAGTGATTGGTGCTGTAGCATTGGCTGTTTTAGGTTATTTAGGGTATGTGCAATTTGTACAAAAGCCTCAAGAAGCTACTGCAGCCAATGAATTATTTTACCCACAACAATACTTTGATCAGGCTATAAACGCCACACAAGCCAAAGATTCTCTTTTTCAATTGGCCTTAGATGGTGCTGAAGGTAAATACGGTCTTTTAGATATAACAAAAGAATACGCTGGAACTAAAGCGGCTAATTTAGCCCACTACGCTGCAGGAATTTCTTTATTAAACCTGCAGAAATATCCAGAAGCTATTGCGGAATTAGAACAATTCTCATCAGATGACGCAGTACTTGGTGCATTGGCACAAGGTGCTATTGGAGATGCATTCATGCAGTTGGAGCAAACTTCAGAGGCACTTTCTTACTACCAAAGTGCTTTAGGACACAGTAACAATGAGTTCACAACACCTAAATTTTTACACAAAGCTGCAGTAGCTGCAGTGGCATTAGGTCAAAAAGAAAAGGCAGCCTCTTATATCGCTCAAATTAAAACAGATTTTCCAAATGCATTAGAAGCAGCAGGTGCAGACGCCTTGTTAGGACTAATGAACGGAGATAAATAATGGCCACCGCTCTTAGTAATTTATCCGATTATAACGCAGAAGACGTTCCCAACGCCAATGGACTTAGAGTTGGCTTGGTGGTGTCACAATGGAATAAGGAAATTACCCATGCCCTATACAAAGGTGCTGTAGAGACCCTATCTTCCCATGGTGTTCAAGACCAAGACATGATTACATTCAATGTACCTGGGAGTTTTGAATTGCCTTTTGGCGCTTCTAAAATGATCGATAAATATGCCCCAGACGCAGTAATTGTCATTGGGAGTGTCATTCAAGGTGAAACAAAGCACTTTGATTTTGTTTGCCAGGCCACTGCGCAAGGGGTAATGGATTTAAATATTCAAACCCAGGTGCCGGTTATTTTCTGTGTTTTAACAGACAATACTTTACAGCAGGCACAAGACAGGTCTGGAGGGAAGCACGGAAATAAAGGGGTAGAGGCAGCTGTAGCCGCCATTCAAATGGCTAATTTGTCTTAAGGCTTGTAATTACTATTGGATCTGCCAATCAACTTTTTCATCATTTATTAGCTTTTGCTGGGTTTTCTATAAGGCCATTCTATGAATTCAATTGATTTGACTTCAGATTCATCAATCAAGTTAGGGTTTTAAATATAGTTTAAGCATTCGGGCATTGTTAACAATTTTGCGTCTTTTTGCTTATTCTAGGGGCTATTTTTTCCTATTTTTGAAAGAAGCTTGCCATTATGAGACTACCTACTTTATTTAAACAAAATAGCAATAAATCTTACGGTTATTCCCCACGTTATTACAGCGAGCGGAAAGAGCGTATTGAAAGGCTAAAAAGAGAAAAGGAAGCGTCCACAGCAGACCAAAGTCTCTTTAGAACTTCTGGACCAAAATCTTTTAGAGAAGACTGGCGTAGGCAAAAAAGTCAGGCGATGGAAAAAAATAGAAGGATCCGTTTGGCGGTTATTTTTGTCTTTTTGTTATTGGCCTTTTATACTGCCGTTCAAATGGGCGGATTAGATATTTTATTGTAATGACCCAAATTATTAAGCGTTTAGAGGCTCATGTAGCCAATCAAATTGCGGCTGGTGAAGTAGTTCAGAGACCTGCCTCATTGGTTAAAGAATTGCTTGAAAATGCCGTAGACGCTGGAGCAACTGAAATTGCCCTACACATTAAAGAAGGAGGCAAGCTATTGGTTCAAGTCATTGACAATGGTGTGGGTATGTCTGCACAAGATGCTGTAATGTGTTTTGAACGCCATGCCACATCTAAATTACAAACAGCAGAAGACTTATTTAAGATTCAAACAAAAGGATTTAGAGGGGAAGCTTTGGCTTCTATTGCTGCTATTGCTCAGGTAGTTATGAAAACCAAGACCCAGGATATGGAATTGGGTCGAGAAATTCACATAGCTGCAGGTAAACTGGAGGAACATACAGAAGTGGTGACTCCTAAAGGAACTAGTTTTGCTGTGAACAACTTATTTTACAACATTCCAGCCAGGCGTAATTTTTTAAAATCAAAACAAGTAGAGCAGCGTCATATTACCGATGAGTTTCATAGATTGGCTTTAGTCCATCCTGGAATAAAATTCACCTATTTCGCAGACGGCGCCCCACTTTTTGTATTGCCCAGCACCAGTTTTAGTCAAAGAATTGTTCAAATTTTCGGAAAGAAGATTCAAGATAAATTGGTCCCAGTTCAAGAAGAGACCCCCCAACTAAAAATAAGTGGTTTTGTGCTTAAACCCGAGTCTGCAAAAAAGAGTAAGGGTACGCAGTTTTTCTTTGTCAACCAACGGTTCGTAAAGATTAGTTCATTGCATTTTGCAGTAGTAAATGCCTTTGAAGGCCTTATTTCTAATGGCGTACATCCGGGATATTTTCTTCAAATAGACGTGGCTCCTCAGACCATTGACATTAATATACATCCCACTAAAACAGAAATAAAATTTGAAGACGAACATACTTTGTTCGCTATTTTAAGATCTGCTATAAAGCATTCATTGGGTCAATTTAATGTAGCTCCTGTGTTAGATTTCGAAAGAGATCCCAACCTAGACAACCCATACGAAACACTAAAAACCCCTGCACCAATTCCACATATTTCGGTAGACGCTTCTTTTAATCCTTTTGAGATTCAAGACAAACTACCTGCCTCTAAACAAAGCAGCAAGCAATTTCATGGTACGTACTCAAAAGACAGTTCTTTTAATAAAAACCCCGCTTCATGGGAATCGCTTTATTCAAATATTCACAATGACAGTAATGGGATAAATAGTTCAGATCCCGCAGACCCTTTTACTTCATTGTCAAAAGTCCCAAACAATTTATATGTGGAAGAATCCCATATGCAAGCTGGATTTTTTGACGCCCAAGCACCTTCAAAATCTGCTCATAATTGTTTTCAGTTAGGGAGAAAGTATCTAGTAAGTTCTACTAAATCTGGACTATTAGTGATTCACCAGTCTAGGGCACACCAAAGGGTTTTATATGAACGTTTTTTAACCAATTTCACCCACCAAGAAGCAGCCAGTCAACAACTGTTATTCCCCAAAGAGCTTACTTTTACGATTCCTGAAATTATGCGCTTAGAGGAATTAATGGCGCCTTTGTGTTCATTGGGTTTTAATATGGAAATAAAAGACAATCAAACTTTATCTATTATTGGCATACCCATAGTGCTTCAGGAAAAAGACCTCTCACGAGTCATTCAAGACTTTTTAAACACCTATGAAGCAGGACATCTCGGGGACCATTTTTCACAAACAGATATATTGGCTAAGGCTTTAGCTAAAAGTATGGGTATTAAGACAGGTGACACCTTAGCATTGGCAGAGCAATTAAACCTTATAGATGAGCTATTTGCTTGTAAAGAGTTCTTGACTTCTCCCTTTGGAAAGTCAGTAATGACTAATTTGCAACAAACTGAATTAGATTTAAAATTTTTATAATGGGAAGGATTAGTGATACAGTGAAGCATTTGATCATAATTAATGTGATCTTTTTTGTGGCCACTCAGTTGTACGGAGACGTCTTATACCAATGGTTCTCTCTATGGTACTTTGAGAATGACAACTTCTCTTTTTGGCAGGTACTCACACATATGTTTATGCACGGTGGTTTTATGCATTTGTTTTTTAATATGTATGCACTTTGGGCTTTTGGATCACCATTAGAGTTTAAATGGGGAAAGCAAAAGTTTTTATTTTTTTACATTTCTGCAGGTATTGGGGCAACCCTCATTCATTCTGGGGTTAATTATTTGTATTTGCATCAAGGATTAGATGCTTTAGCAGCAAATGGAATAGCGTCTGAATCTGTAATGGAAATTATACGTCAGGGGCAATACAGCCCAGGTTGGTATGACTTTGCATCTAGGGGAACAATAGATAATATGCTTTCTGCGTTCTCTACTCCAGCAGTGGGTGCCTCGGGAGCAATTTATGGAGTGCTAGTCGCTTTTGGTATGGCCTATCCTAATTCAGAACTATTTTTAATGTTTGTACCTGTACCTATTAAAGCCAAGTATTTTATTCCAGTCTTGATTGGCTTGGATTTATTTTCAGGGGTAACTGGTTATAGTATTTTTGGATCAGGTATTGCGCACTTCGCGCATGTTGGTGGGGCAATATTTGGTTTTATAATGGCCTGGTATTGGAAAAAGAATGAATTTAACAACCACAGATGGCATTGATATGAAAGGATCTAATTTTATCTATTGGTGGCAGCTAAGAGGCATTCATGAAAAACTAGCATTGGCTTGCGTCGCTTTTTATTTGTCCCAAACACTCCTCCCTTTTTTATTTAATTTTCCCGCAGCTAGTTTTTTGTATTGGTTCTCATTGCCGAGTAGCTTTTTGGGAATTTTAGAAAAACCATGGACTTTAGTTTCCTATGCTTTTTTTCATGCCAGCTTTTCTCACTTATTTTTTAATATGGTCATGCTGTATTTCGGAGGACAGCTGTTTTTAAATCTTTTCAATGCCAAGCGATTTCTAAATGTGTATTTTCTAGGCTTGATCACAGGCGGATTGGTCTTTTTATTGAGTTACACCATTTTCCCTGTGTTTAGTGGAAATGGGGCTAGTTTAATTGGTGCATCTGCAGGAGTCACAGCCGTTTTCATATTTATATGTAGTTATATGCCTTACCAGGAAGTAAGGGTGTTTTTCTTTAATGTAAAGCTTTGGCAGCTTGGGGTATTTTTTATTTTAACGGACCTGATTCAAATTCCCAATGGTAATGCAGGAGGACATTTGGCTCATATTGGCGGGGGTATTTTAGGTTTTGTATATGCCAATAAACTGAAAGAGGGAAAAGATATAGGGCGCTCTTTTGAAACTATTTTTTCGCAATTATTTAAGGTGTTTACCCGATCTAAAACGCCTTTAAAGACTGCCTATAAAAGAAGTAAAAGCACACCAAGTCAAGGTGTTACAACAGCTTATAAGGAGCGCGAACAACAGAAAAAAACAGATGCTATTTTAGATAAAATCAGTCATTCAGGTTATGATTCATTGACCAAAGAAGAAAAAGATTATTTATTTAGTTCTGGTAAATCTTAGGCAATATTTATGTTAAAAAAGGTTTTTAACGGTTTTATGTTGTTACTCAATATAGGGATGAGTGCTCTGCTATTATTGGCCTGTCTTTTACCTTATATCTCTGTTGCTCTGGTCCCTTCCATGTCTATTTTTAGTCTTTTTGTTCCTTTTTTAGTCTTAGGAAACCTGTTGTTTTTGATTTATTGGATGATTCAATTCAAAAAGATTGTTTTTCTACCCATTGTTTCTTTGGGAATTGCATACTTTTTTATTGGTTCCTTTTTTCAATTTCGTGCAGAGCGTCCAATGCCTCCATCGCAAGACTTTTCAATAATGTCCTTCAATACGAGGCTTTTTAATAAGTATCAATGGAGTGATGATCCCTCTATTGCCAACCAAATTGTCGCATTTATAAAAAAAACAGATCCATCTGTAATTTGTTTTCAAGAGTTTGACGTTTCCATGAAAAAGCGTTTCATGAGTTACCCATATGTGTATATTAGTGCAAGCGATAATTCAAAACAAGCGGTGCAAGCTATTTTTTCAAAATTTCCTATAGCCGCAAAAGGAATGCTTCCTTTTCCAAATAGCACCAATACGGCAATTTTCGTTGACCTTAAAATAAAAGGGGATACGGTAAGATTGTACAATATACATTTGCAATCTCTAAGGGTTAAACCTGAGGCGTCTAGTTTAGAAGCAGGTACTAGAGAACGTTTGTACAAAAGACTAAAGGTTTCTTTTGCCAAACAGCAAGCCCAAGCAGACATTATAGCAACACACAAAAGTGACAGTCCCCACAAAGTAATCGTTGCTGGAGATTTTAATACCAACCAGTTTTCTAGCGTGTACCACACCATCAAAGGAGCCCTTACTGATAGTTTTACATCTGCCGGTTCTGGTTATGGAAAAACCTTTGATTTTAAGTACTTTCCCATGAGAATAGATTTCTTATTGTCAGATCCAAGCTTCGAAATTACCTACCATAAGAGTTTTCCTTTAAGTCTATCAGATCATTTTCCAGTATTGGTGGCTTATCGTTTAGATTAAACAGTCTAGACTGTCTGCCAGTATGTGAAGGCAAAGGGCAAAACCAATAATACGAGTTTTTTTAAAAAGACAAAGCAGTAAGTAGCAACCAATAGCCACACTAGAATGTAGTGGATGAAAAAAGATACTACAGCGGTCAGGATCAAAAATAGGCGATGCCAACAGATGATCTAAATCAATAAAAATAGCCCCCCAAAAGAGGTAAAGCACTTTTTTAAACTTTCTAGGATAGCCCCATCTCGCAATACCAATAGGGACTATAAAATGGGTGCCGTAATGAATTAAAAAGGACAGCACTTAAACGAGGGTGTTATTTAGAATAGCCAACGCATTTGGGCCTTCATTAAACAGCAAATCTAAAATACTCAAATTGGGAATAAAACCGTGTCTGTCTCCAAAAACTTGCTGGTACTCAGGAAAGTTTAAGTCTTTAGATGCTTTCGGACTTATAAGGTGTCTGTGGTCATTTGTGCTTTGTGATTCTTTTTCAAAAACAGTGGTGTGGTTTTCTGAAAATGGAATTTGAAGACACCCACAAATGATTTTTATAACTTCTAAATTATAGGCTAATAAATAGTCGTGAGAATGAGTAAATAGTGGTTCAAGATCCTGCTCATAATACTCAAAAAAAGGAGAGGTTCTATAAGCAGTTTGAAGGGTTCTCCAATGGGTGCGTTGCCAAGGCTGAGAATTGTCAATAGGAATTTGATCGTAGCTGCGTCTGTGCGATAATTCTCCTTTGCCTTGAACAGGAATGGTTAAGCTGTGTATGCCCCTATCATTAGTGATATACGCCCTGTTTCTAAGGCTTTGCTTTTGGTAATTGCCCGAAACTTCCCAAATCACTTCATGTTGGACCATGGCCGCAAAACTGGCTATAGAAGGTAAGTAAGAGGGGAATAATAAAGTCTTTTTTAGAGTCATTTAGGTTGTTATATATTTTAGACTTTTTCTCTTTTATGCTTTTTTTCTCTTTCTAAAGAAATCTATCCCAAACCAAATTATTAAGGCAGCTAAAAACCATTTAAAATAAGACTGAGGCGCTCCCTCTCCACTTACCGTCGTAAATACCCTATCCCATCTAATTTTCCAATTTTTAATACCATCATTAATGCCATCTATACTCATCCATATAAAAATAGGTTTTCCAACAATATGGTCTTCAGGCACAAAACCCCAGTACCTAGAATCTTCTGAGTTATGTCTGTTGTCTCCCATCATCCAATAGTAATCTTGGGAAAAAGTATACTGGCTTGTTTTTTGTCCGTTTATACGAATCTCGTTACCCTTAATATCTAATTTGTTGCCTTCATAGTTGGTGATAATCTCCTTGTAAAAAGCAATATTTTGAAGGCTTAAGTCTACTGTATCTCCATTTGCTGGAATATACAAAGGACCAAATTGATCTTCATTCCATGGGAGGGAAGGTTCATGAGGGAAAATGGAAGGGTTGTATTGTCCTTTTAGGGCCAATTGTTTTACAATAGAGTCAATACCCGTTTGAGCGGCTAATTTTTCAGCTACCGCGTCTGAAAAAGTAGCCATTCTCTCTCGGTCTATAATTTCCGAAAGAGCCAGTCTTTGAGCAGCAATTAATTCTGGATCTATGCCACCGCTTTGGGTATAGATAAGGTAGCCTCCGTTAGGGTTGTTATAGATTTGTGCACCTGCCTGTTGTAATGCAGTTGCTTGGGTTTGGGTAAGATTTTGAGCCGTATATTTTCTGCTAAATTCTGTAACACCACTTTCTATTAATGACCTAGAGGAGACGCCTTTACTGGCAAAAATGGTGTGGGTATACTGGGTTTTCGCTCTGGAGGGAAGCTGTGTTTGAACCTCATTTATAAAGACATATCCATCTTGAATACGCAATAGATCTCCAGGAACCCCTACACACCTCTTAACATAGTTAGATTTTTTGTCAATAGGCTTTTCTACCCTAATATTAGAAGGGTCTCTAAAAAAGCGAACAGTATCTGTTGGCCAGCTAAAAACCACAATATCATTGCGTTTTACCTTTTGAAATCCAGGAAATCTGAAGTAGGGGAGTTGCGGTTTTTTAATATAAGAAGGGGTTCCAAGGATTGGAAGTGTGTCGTGAACCATTGGGGCCTGAAGTGGTGTCATTGGTGTTCGGGCACCATAATGAAATTTACTGACCAATAAAAAATCACCAATTAAGAGTGTTTTTTCTAATGATCCTGTGGGTATTACAAAGGGTTGTATAAAATATGCATGCACCATACTTGCTGCTACAACAGCAAATACAATAGAACTCACCCATTCGCCCAATGCTGTTCCAGGATTCAAATCTCTGCCGCTCCTGTGCACTGGTTTCTCTGCATAATTTAAGTAAAACAGATAAAAACCAAGGCTTAATACGACGATCCAAGAATCTAATACAGATCTTTTGCCAAAGGTTCTAATGGTTTCAACCCAAATAACGGGCACCATTAAAAGGTTAATCACAGGGACAAACATCAAAATAACCCACCAGGTAGGGCGCTGAATAATACGCATTAAAACAACCGCATTATAAACAGGCACTAAGGCCTCCCAAGATTTTCTACCTGCTGCTTTGTATAATTTATAAGTACCTAAGAAGTGTACTATTTGGAGCACACCAAGTGCTAATAACCATTGAGAACTATTCATTTGTTTGTTTTTTTAAGCCCCTAGGCCAATACATCTGACATATTAAAAATGCCTTTTTTATTTTGTATCCACTCTGCAGCAACTACTGCGCCTAGTGCAAATCCTGCTCTGTTGTGAGCGGTGTGTTTAATTTCAAGCGTATCTGTGTCATTGGCATAGCTCACAATATGAGTGCCAGGAACCTCTCCCTCCCTCTTAGACGTGATAGGTAATATATTTGTTACATTTTTTTCTGAATTTTCTGCAAGTATCCATTCTGTTAAATTTCCCTGCGCCAATATGCCTTCTGCTAGTGTAATGGCAGTACCACTTGGAGCGTCTACTTTGTGAATGTGGTGAATTTCTTCAATAGCAGTTTCATATCTATGGGGTTTCATTAAAGCAGCCATCTGTTCGTTTAATTTAAAGAACAAATTCACCCCTAAACTAAAATTAGATGCGTAAATAAAAGCAGTTTCTTGTTTTAAACAAGCTGTTTGCACCTCCTCCATCTGATCCAACCAGCCAGTGGTTCCACAGACCACAGGAACCTCTTTGCTAAAGGCCATTAATATATTTGTTACAGCAGATTCAGGTGTTGAGAAGTCAATGGCTACTTGAGCTCCATTAAAATCTTTTATAGCACCTCCTTCGTGGGTCAATACAATTTCGTGCCCTCGTTCATTGGCAATTTGGGCAATCATTTTACCCATTTTTCCGTAACCTAAAAGTGCTATTTTCATATTAATATGTTATGGTCATTCCCATCCCAAAATAAGTGGTATTGGTAATGGGTTCTAAATCTAAAAAAGGCTTGTACTCCACACTTAATTGGTCATTTACATTAAACTGTTTTAGGTGTGCATTTACATTTGCGTCTATAATATTTAAGGCGTATAAGCCAATGGTTACCACCAAGTATAGGTCCCTGTCTTTTTGGTACCTTTCTTGTCCATCTTGTAAGGCCTTGTCAGACAAATCTGGGCTTCCAGGAACAATACCACTTTCATTAACGTCGTAAAATTCATCGTTCATAAAACCCGCCCGCCTACTTTTAAATGCGTCTCTATAGCGTCTGTATAAATTATCATTTACCTTAAAAACATAGGCACTCCCACCAATAGCAGCATATACCATAGGCACCTTCCAATATTTTTTATTGTAAAACTGACCAAGCCCAGGAAGTACCGCAGACAAGAAAGCAGCTCTGGCAGGTGCTAAGGGGTTAATTTCTTTAGCTGGGCCACTGTCAAAGGACATTAGGCCACCTTTCTTTTTTACTGGTTTCTTTTTTTGTAGCAATGCAGGTGCTTGCAAGCTGTCCTGTTCTTGCACCTCTTGTGCATGAAATGTACTAGAGAGTCCAAAAAATAATATGATCGTTAAGTACTTAATCACCTAAGAGTGTTTTTTTAAGGGCTTCGTATTCTGCTAGATCTTTAAAATGAAGGCTAATTTTTCCTGCGCCTTTGGCCGATGCCGCAATGGCAATCTTCACTTGAAATTTTTTCTGAAATTCAGTTGTATCTGCTTTAGCAAAAGAAGGTATTTTACTTTCTGATTTTGGAATAGATTGAACACCTGGTTGTTGGTACTTCCTAACCGCTTCTTCCGTATCTCTTACAGATAAGTGATTCTTTAAAATTAATTCGTATAATTTTATTTGGTCTTTCGTGTCGCTAATGTTTACCAAAGCCCTTCCATGACCCATACTCAAAAAACCATCCCTAATACCCGTTTGAACAATAGGGTCTAGTTTCAGCAGTCTCATATAATTGGTTACTGTAGACCGTTTTTTGCCAACCCTTTCACTCATTTTTTCTTGGGTCAGTTGAATTTCCTCCAACAATCTTTGGTAAGAAAGCGCAATCTCAATGGGATCTAAATCTTGCCTTTGAATATTTTCTACCAAAGCCATTTCTAAAGATTCTTGGTCGTTGGCAATTCTAATATAAGCAGGAATTGTTTTTAATCCTACCAGCTTACTGGCTCTAAACCTCCGCTCTCCTGAGACCAATTGGAATTGATTAAAGTCTATTTTCCTTACAGTGATGGGTTGAATCACCCCAAGTTCCCTGATAGATCCAGCCAATTCTTCTAAGGATTCTTCATTGAAATTAGATCTGGGCTGAAAAGGGTTTACCTCAATACTATCTATGTCTAAAGCCACAATATTACCTACCAACATTGAGGCATTTTTGTCTGTTACAGATCTAATGTCGTTTTCAGGGTCTTTAAGTAGGGCAGATAATCCCCTTCCTAAAGCCTGTTTTTTTGTCGCTTTAGCCATATTATATTTTATCCTTATTTTTTTTCAATAATTCTTCTGCTAGGTTTAGATAATTGGCGGCGCCTTTACTACTAGCATCGTATTTAATAATACTCTCTCCAAAGCTTGGGGCTTCACTCAAACGAACATTTCTTTGTATAATCGTTTCAAAAACCATTTCGCTAAAGTGTTTTCTGACCTCCTCTACGACCTGGTTGGATAGCCTTAGTCTTGAATCATACATAGTGAGTAATAGGCCCTCAATGTCTAAATCTGGGTTGTGAATTTTCTGTACGCTTTTAATAGTGTTTAGTAATTTCCCTAAACCTTCCAGAGCAAAGTATTCACATTGTATCGGGATTAAAACAGCGTGTGCAGCGGTAAGCGCATTGAGGGTGAGTAAGCCTAATGATGGTGCACAATCAATTAAGATGTAATCATAAAGATCCAGAATTGGTGCAAGGGCTTTTTTGAGCATGTATTCTCTATCTTCAACGTCTACCAGTTCAATTTCAATAGCGACCAAATCAATGTGAGAGGGTATGAGGTCTACATTTGGAGAGCTTGTTTTTATAATAGTCTCTTGGGCTAAAGCGGTGAGTTCTAACAATTGATAGGTCCCCAATTGTACTTCTTGAACATCTATTCCTAGACCAGAAGACGCGTTGGCTTGAGGGTCTGCATCTATTAAAAGCACTTTTTTTTCAAGTACCCCTAATGAAGCAGCGAGATTCACTGTCGTAGTTGTTTTTCCTACGCCTCCCTTCTGGTTGGCAATAGCAATTATTTTACCCATCTATATTCTCTAGTTAGGGTATAAAAATACAATTATTTAAGCGGCTATAAAAGGAGAATTTGTTAACAGAAAGTGAATATTTAATTCCTTAATGGAAAAGCTTATTCAAGCTCAGATGCTAGAATTTCAAGGAGTTCTATTGCTGTTTTTGCCATGGGTACACCAGGGCCAAAAACAGCTTTAGCGCCATTTTCTTTTAAGATAGCAATGTCTTTTATTGGGATTATACCACCTAGGACAATTTTAATGTCAAAAGCATTGGCTTTTTTTAAGGCCAATTGCAAATCTTGTAGGATTGTTTTGTGCCCTCCAGCTAGGGAAGAAATTCCCAAGAAATGCACATCGTTTTCTATGGCTTGTTTCACCGCATTTTCTGCCGTTTGAAACAAGGGACCTAGATCTACATCAAAGCCAATGTCTGCGAGTGAAGTAGCGACAATCTTAATGCCCCTATCATGACCGTCTTGGCCAATTTTAGCTAACATAATTCTGGGTCTTCTGCCGGAATGACGCAGATAATCTTGCACTTTTTCTCGTGCGAGTTCAAATGTTTTGTCTGATTTAATCCCTTTCGAATACACCCCTGAAAATAAATGTTGCTTGGCTTTATAGCGCCCAAAAATATGCTCTAAAGCTTGACTTATTTCCCCTAAAGTAGCTCTTTTTCTAGCAGCAATTACAGATAAGTGGAGTAAATTTCTCGAGGGATCCATCTTTTCCTGGCCTGTAGTATTTTGCTTTAAATCAGCATCAAGAATCTTTTTAGCGGCTATTTCAATCTCAAGTAGCGCAAGTTTTACTGCGGATTCATCCCGCTGAGACTTGAGTTGTTTGAGTTGTTCTTTTTGCTTTTCAAGCACTGCTAAATTGTCAATCTCTAAATGATTAATAGGGGGTTCCATTTCATCATTAAAAGCATTTACGCCTACAAGAATATCTGAGCTATTGTCAATATTAGCTTGCTTTAATGTAGCAGCCTCCTCAATACTCGTCTTTGCTTTTCCCTCTTTAATCCATTGTATTATACCGCCCTCTTTTTCAATATCTGACAGTATTTTCTCAGTTTCAGCAATAAGATCTGCTGTCTTTTGCTCTACTAAAAGGCTGCCACCCAATGGATCTATGATTTCTTTAATACCAGATTCTTCTTGAAGAAATATTTGGGTGTTTCTGGCTATACGGGCAGAAAAGTCAGTGGGTAGTGCAATGGCCTCATCTAAAGCATTGGTGTGTAAACTTTGGGTGCCTCCTAATACTGCAGCCATAGCTTCTACGGTGGTTCTGGTCACATTATTAAAAGGATCTTGTGCAGCCAAGCTCCAACCACTTGTTTGGCAATGTGCTCTTAGCATTAATGACTTGGGGTTCTTTGGATTCCACTGTTGCATTTTACTAGCCCAAATGGTTCTGGACGCCCTCAGTTTTGCAATTTCTGCTACAGGATCCATGCCAATTCCCCAGAAGAAAGATAATCTGGGAGCGAATTGATCTATTTCCAAACCTGAATCTATTCCTAATTTAACATAGGCGAGTCCATTGGCTATGGTATAAGCCAATTCCTGCGCTGTTGTTGCTCCTGCCTCTTGCATGTGGTAGCCGGAGATACTAATGCTATTGAATTTAGGCATTTGTGCTGCAGTGTATTGAAATATATGTGAAATAATTTCCAAAGACGGTTCCGGGGGGTATATGTAGGTGTTGCGCACCAAGAATTCTTTTAAAATGTCATTTTGTATGGTGCCACTCAAAGATTTCAATGGAGTTCCTTGTTCCTCTGCTGCCACAATATAAAAAGCCATTATGGGAAGTACTGCACCATTCATGGTCATAGAAACAGACATCTGATCTAAAGGAATGTCTTTAAAAAGTCGCTTCATGTCTTCTACAGAGTCAATAGCTACCCCTGCTTTACCTACGTCTGCTCTAGCTAATATGTGGTCTGAATCATAACCTCGGTGGGTGGGAAGGTCAAAAGCAACTGACAGTCCTTTTTGTCCTCCTTTAAGATTTTTTTTATAAAAATCATTGCTTTCTTCTGCAGTAGAAAAGCCCGCGTACTGCCTAATAGTCCATGGCTTGTGCAAATACATTCTGCTGTGGAGGCCTCTGGTAAAAGGAGGAAAACCTGCCGCATTTCCTTTAATATTAACAAGCGTATCTATTTCCTTGAATTCCTTTAACGGAATTTCTGGAGACAGATTCTTGTCTATATTTAAATATGCAATGGCATCTCTACTGATTTTCATCTAGGTCTTTTAAGGCTTTTTGTTCAAAGTAAGTGGCGTATCTCTTTGGAATTAAAGGTGTAATGAGGGTTTTTCTTTTATCTATTCTTAAAAAGGGATACTTTTCAAAAGTCAGTTCTTCCAACTCAAACAATAGGTTTGCACCCAAAAGTGACCGTTTACCTGAGCGGTATAATTCCATTTGCTTCTCAAATTGAAGGTGTATGGCTTTTTGAATACTATTGTTTTTAAGTCCAACAATTAAACCCCCGTTAGCCTCAGTACTCTTAAAAATTGATAAAGCTTTTTCAGCAATTTCAAAAACAATATGCGCTATGGCAAAACTTCCTATTACAGGGTCTTTTGTTCCAGACAATCCACATTCATGTTTTAAAATAAGCATCTGATTAATAGACAAACGATCACTGTAAGGATGATTTTTTTTGTGAATGTGGTCAAAGGCTAGTCCATATAAATGATGGCAGTTTCCTAAAATCCCAGTCATTAAACTACTGGTGTTTCTAATCAGGTTATGGTTGTTTTGAAAGAGCGTTTGGTCAATTTTTGATGGTTGGGTACTCAGCTCAAAAGGGGTGTTAAATTGGTAAAGTTTCTTTAAATTATCCCAGAGTATTTCAAAGGCTTTAAGTTTGCTGATCTCCATAAAGAAATCCGAAGATCTCGTGTTAAAAATAAATTCAAAAATCTGTACCCGATCCAGTAGTTTTTTTTCAGAGAGCAGTAATATATATTCGTGTGCATGGGCTAAGGCATAAGCCAATTGTTGTGAAATACTGGCTCCTGCACTTTCAAAACCCCTGCTGTCTATAACGATCCTAGGGTTTTGATTAAGTACTGCCATTTGGCAGACTAAGTCCAAATCTTCTTGTTGATTGGACCACCAATTTCCAGTCGTAAAAAACTGACTGATCGGATCTAATTGAATGCGACAGAATTTTTTTAAATCAGTATTTAAATGCCCTATAAAATTGTTAAGTTGTTTAGAATTTGCTTTTTGTAATTCAAAAATAAGGGACTTGTTTTCAGGTATATGATTTGCTAAATCTAGTGGGTGCTCTATATTTTCTTGAACGAGAAATTTCACCTGGTCACATCCCTTCTCAAAGCTCCATAACGCTTTTTCAAAAGACATTTTACTGTTGTTACAAAACACTTCAATACCAATATGAAACGGCTGATACTCTTGGGTATTAGGGCTAAAATTTTCAGGGAGGTCTTCGCGGGTGTAAAACGGTTTTGTTTTTATACCATCTGAACTTTCACGAAGCATTTGTTCATTGTAATCTGCTCCATCTAATTCATATTGAATTCTCTGTTTCCAAGCTTTTCCGGAAACAGGAGAAAAAATAGCTGTATTGGCGCCCTGTTTATTCATTTAAAATACTGTCTTGGTATTCTATAATAAATACAGCTTCATTTTTCTTCTTCAGAAAGTAACGTTCTCTTGCGAATTTTTCCATGGCTTCATCTGAAGATAAATTCTTGAGGGCTTTCCTATCTTTATCTATTTCCCCTTCAAGGTACGCCTTTTCAGCTTCTAAATTTTCAATTTGAACGCGTAGTTCTTTTTGAATACGGAAAGAATTGGTGTCAAAAAAAAACATCCAAACTAAAAAAGCACTCAAAATAAGCACATAAATATTGGTCACAAAAGAGACCCATTTTTTCTGTCTGAATTGTTTTAATTTTTTAAGCATGGGGTCATTTTAATATTTGCAGCTAGTTTAATTTGTCATTGATAATAGTTCTCACAATATCTACAGCTACAGTATTGTAATGGTTGTTTGGTATAATAATGTCTGCAAATTCTTTTGCAGGTTCTATAAATTGGTCGTGCATGGGCTTTAAAGTAGTTTGGTATCTATTTAAAACTTCTTCTAAGTTACGGCCGCGTTCTTGTAAGTCTCTTTTTAGTCGCCTCATAAGACGTTCGTCTGAATCTGCATGTACAAATATTTTAATATCAAAAAGATCCCTTAATTCAGGGTGGCTCATGATTAAAATGCCCTCTACGATCATCACTTTTCTAGGCTGCGTTTTAACCGTATTTTTAGTTCTGTTGTGAGCAACAAAAGAATATTCGGGTTGTTCAATACTATTTCCTTTTTTCAAGGCTTCTAAATGAGCTGCTAACAGGTTAAAATCAATGGAGTTTGGGTGGTCAAAATTTACTTTAACCCTCTCTTCCATGCTTAAATGGCTCAAATTATTGTAGTAAGAATCTTGTGAAATTACCCCCACTTCATTTTCAGGAAGCTCATTGATGATTTGGTTTACTACAGTTGTTTTTCCGCAGCCAGTACCTCCCGTAATTCCAATTATGAGCATAATGTATATTTTTTTCAAAAATAACAATAACAAACTAAATTTAAGTGAAATATTACAAAGACTACTACCTTTGAATTAAAAAGCCCTTGAGTGCTTTTTTATGCGCTGAGCATTAGGCCAGTATACTTTGAATAAATTATTGCTATTGTTTTTTAGGACTATATTTTATAGCGGATAAAAAATGAGCCCACATGAACTGTCTTTAATTGCACCAGTAACACTTTTATAGCAATTTATTTTGGACTGTATTTTTAGATATCCCATAAACGCAAATATGAGGGCTTCTTTAAATGCCACAATTTCTTTATTGCCAATGTCAATGCTAGCCAATGACTGTAGCTTTTCCGAAAGACTTTGTACTAAAAATTGGTTAAAAGCACCACCACCACTCAATAATATTTTATCTCCTTTTTCTAGACTAGGCGTTATAGATCTAAACATTTGATAGGCTATATGAATAACCGCTGTATGAAGCTGATCTTCAATGGAAGCGGTATTGTTTTCAAATAGCGGTTTCACATTTGCTTCATACCATTCTACTCCTAAAGATTTGGGAAAGGGTGCAGCATAATGCCCTAGAGCGTTTAACTGATCGTATAAAGCCTGATCAAGCTTTCCCTGGGCAGCCAAAGCGCCATTGTGGTCGTACTCGAGGCCTTTTTTACCCGCCAATTCATTGAGCAGCATATTGGCTACCCCAATATCATAGGCTATGATATTAGGTTCAAACTTATTTCTTTTATTTAAGGATGCTTTTATAGAGATATTGCTAATGCCCCCAATGTTTATGCAGTATTTGTATTCATTAAATAAAAGGGCGTCTCCAATAGGCACCAATGGCGCTCCCTGACCACCTAAAGCAATATCTGTGTTTCTAAAGTCTGCAATGACTGGAATTTGAGTTTCATTAGCTATAGCTTGCCCAGCCCCTAGTTGAAAAGAGTATCCCAGTTCTGGCCTGTGAAATACAGTATGTCCATGGCTGGCAATATAGTTGCACTCAAGCCCTTTGGGCGTTAAAAACAATTTAATCTGTTGGCCCAACCAGTGGCCATATTGTTGGTGTTTTTCCAATAAGATAGTGCTTGGATCCCTGAAAGCCGCTAGCAATAAAGCCTTCATTTCAGGGCTATAAGCTAAGGTTTCTGTCTTGATTATTTTGTACTGATACCCATTGCCTTTCGCATTTTCTCTAAAAGAGCAAAGGGCCATATCTAAACCATCTAGAGAGGTGCCAGACATGAGTCCTAAAAAAACCAGGTCTTTTTCTTTGTTCATAATCAATTGCTTTATTGAAAATCTTCTTTATTCATTGAAAATGCTTTACTCAATTCATTATGGCGATTTAAGCCTTTTATAAAAGTGACTTTTGTATTTTTTACATGTGCTAAACCATTGTAAATGGGTAAAATGGCTACAGCCTCAGCTGCCGTGTTGGCTTCATTAGTGGCGTATAGTACCAGCTTAGTTATGTTGGGATTAGCCACTTTAACGGTAAAGTATTCTTCTGAAATTTTATTTGTAGTAGCATTTAATGTGTACGCTTCGTTTGCCTCTCTCAAAGGAGAAAGAGGGGGGAGCACCCATTCACTAAATGGCCCATTCTTTAATGTGTGTACCACCTCTTCAAGTCCATCTTGCATTAACGATTTTGCGCTAAAAATGACCTGACCTGTGATTTCTGACTGCTTACTTCCATAGGTCAATTGGTCTAAGATTTCGTTGGGATTTTTCCAAGCAGGGTCTGCATTATTGAAAATCTTGTAGGCGCCATAACCAATATAGATATTCGATTTTTTCTTTTCTTTGGACCACCAATCTACTAGTGTTTTGTGTGCTGCAGGGGCAAAGTTCATACTCCAATACAATTGAGGTACCAAATAATCAATCCAACCTTTTTCCATCCATACCAATGGGTCTGCATACAGATCATCATAAGTAGTTTGCCCTGCGCGGGTATTAGATCCTCTAGGATCCGTATGGTTGTTTTTCCAGACACCAAAAGGGCTCACACCAAAAGAAACCCAAGGTTTTTTACTTTTCACAGTAGTATGAATTCCTTCAATTAATCGGTTAATATTCTCCCTGCGCCAATCATTAATTTGCTGTCCATTGCCATATTTGGTAAAAGCTTCGTGGTCTTCAAATATGGCCCCCTCTGTTTTATAAGGGTAAAAATAGTCATCTAAGTGAATGCCATCTATATTATAGCGTTCTACAATGTCTTTAGCCACAGCAATTAGATGGGACTGTACTTCTGGAAGTCCCGGATTGTAGTAATATTTAGATCCATAGGGGACCATCCAATTAGGGTGTTTATTAAAATCATGTGTCTCATTCAATAATGAAGTATCCATTGTCATGGTGGCCCTGTAGGGATTAATCCAAGCATGAAAATCCATACCGTATTGGTGGGTAGTTTCAATGAGCCATTCTAACGGATCTGTTTTGAACTTGGTGTTTTCTCCCTGTTTTCCTGTGAGGTATTTGGACCAGGGGGCCATGCTAGTAGGGTAAAAAGCGTCTCCTGATGCTCTTATTTGTACTATGACCGCATTAAATTTAATTTTTTTATAAAATACCAAGAGGTCTATATAGTCCTTTTGCATTTTTTCATAAGTATCACTTGAATTTTTTGGCCAATCAATATTAGCGACTGTAGCTATCCAAACACCTCTAAATGACCTTTCAGGGTCATTAAAAACAAGATTAGATTCTTTTTTAATGGCTGTTTCAGTCTTGGGAATATTCTTGCTTTGCGGTCCAAGTCCTGTTGTTCTTTGCGTGCTACAAGAGGTAACAATTAAGCTTAAAATGCAACTATAAAAGAAAAGTAATTTGGGTAGTTTCATGAAGTTAAAGTAGCAAAACGATTAAATACAAAAGGCCTATTTTAAAACTAAAATAGACCTTTTGGGGTGGTTATGGTTGGATTAACTAAAATTTATATCTCACAAAGCCCTCCATGGCCTCATATTCTGCAAGCCCTAAGGCATTGTATTTTTTTGCGGTTTCCCTATTTCGGTCTTCTGCTCTTTGCCAAAACTCTCTTTCATCACTTCCAGGAAACATTGCTGCGTCTTTCTGAGATTGGTGTTTAAAGATGGCATTTCTCTTTCTTATCATGTCTTTTGGCCCAATAGGAACAGCCATTTCCATGTCTGCAATATCCCATTCTTGCCATGCACCTCTATAGAGCCACACATAACAGTCTTTGATCCAGGTTGCTTTATCTGCAACCAATTTATCAATGGCTGCAAAAATAATATCTAAGCATACCCTATGCGTTCCGTGTGGGTCAGATAGGTCTCCTGCAGCAAAAATTTGTTGTGGTTTTACACGATTTAAAAGATCGTAGGTAAGGGCAATATCTTTTTCTGAATAAGGATTTTTCTTGACAGTTCCGGTTTCATAAAAAGGCAGGTTTTGAAAATGGGCGTTTTCTTCTTTGACCCCACAATAACGACAGGCCGCCATGGCTTCTCCTTTTCTAATGAGGCCTTTAAATTTTTGAATCATGGGTTGGTCTACCTCTCCTGGAGATTTATGACTCAAAAAGGTCTTTACTTCTTGAAACTGTTTTTCCAATGCAGTATTGTTTTCCTGTATGTCTTTGGCAAAATCTAAGAAACGGATTACCTCGTCGTCAAAAACCGCAATATTACCAGAAGTCTGATACGCCACATGAACTTCATGTCCTTGGTCTACTAACCTTAAAAGGGTACCTCCCATGGAGATAACGTCGTCATCTGGATGTGGGCTAAACACAATGGATTTTTTAGGAAATGGATTTGCACGTTCCGGTCTCTTTGTGTCATCGGCCTGAGGTTTACCTCCAGGCCAACCTGTAATAGTTTGCTGTAATTGGTTGAAAATTTTCACATTCAGTTCCTCTGCACTACCAATTTCTGCAATGAGGCTTCCCATTCCATATTCATTGTAGTCTTCATTGGTCAATTTCAGCACCGCTTTACTTCTTGTTTCAGACAACCAAATGGTTGCTTTTTTGATGAGTCCTTCTGTCCAGTCACAATCCCCTACAAGCCAAGGAGTTGCTTCTCTAGTAAGACTTGTCGCTGCTGCCCTGTCAATGATGAAATCACAATTGGGGTGTGTTTGAAGAAAGGTAGCAGGTACAGATTCTTGGATGGGGCCTTCTACGGCTTGTTTAATGATATTTGCTTTGCCTTCTCCCCATGCCATTAGGACAATTCTTTTGGCATCCATGATGGTACCCACGCCCATGGTGATTGCTTTTGATGGAACGTTTTCTTTTCCAAAAAAATCACTGGCTGCGTCTAAACGGGTAATTCTGTCTAGGCGAACCAGGCGGGTTTTACTTTTTAAAGAGGAGCCAGGTTCGTTAAAACCAATATGTCCTGTTCTTCCAATGCCTAGAATTTGAATATCTATACCACCAGCTTCTATGATTTTTTGCTCGTAATTCTGGCAATATGTTCTAACGTCCTCTTTTGTTTGCTGTCCATCAGGAATGTGAATTTGGGTATTTGGAATGTCTAGGTGGTCAAATAAATGTTCCCGCATGAAACGAACGTAGGAATGTACAGATTCCCTATCCATAGGGAAGTACTCATCTAGGTTAAAGCTGATCACATTTGAAAAACTAATTCCTTCTTCTTTGTGTGCCTGAACCAGGTATTCATAGACTTTAATAGGGGTAGAGCCTGTAGCAAGTCCAAGCACCATTTTTTTTCCTTCTTGTTGTCTTTGGGTGACTAATGAAACAATCTCTTGAGCCACATAATAGG
>Ga0102869_1000055_pt1 | contig 38794 bp, 49 predicted proteins | sample Colrivmet1546A02_FD_78444 | JGI IMG/M metagenome (GOLD analysis project Ga0102869, IMG submission 78444) | Estuarine microbial communities from the Columbia River estuary - metaG 1546A-02 | ecosystem: Environmental > Aquatic > Marine > Intertidal zone > Estuary | place: USA: Columbia River...
GTCAGGTTCCTTGTTGTGTTGTAACCCATCGCTACCCACTGAGCATTTGCATCATAGAAGATGTTAGTCTGCTCTGCGGTTGTGTTAGCGTTCTCGATGCCTTGCTCTAGGAACTCTACAGCTTGCTCATTCCCTGCAACTGCTAGGAACGCAGAGGCATTGCCAGCGTGTGTCTCGATGTCATCGACAGCCTGGTTGTATGTGTCTACTTCTTCTTGGTCGATAGTAAGCACTTCTACATTAGCTGTAACAAACTCTTGTACCTCAGCTTCTTCCTGTGGAGTCTTTGCTTCAGAGGCAATCTCAGCCACCTGCTGTACTGCTATCATGTCCACCACAACTTCTGTGAAGGTCTCGATGGCATTGTCCATTAACTCTAGTTCAGCCACCGCCTTACCCTCTAGTACCGCCTGTATGTCCCCGTAAGGCAAATAAGTGTTCATGCCATAGAGTGCATCATTGTAAGCCTGAAGTTGCTCAGAAGAGATGTGAGCGGTGTCTGATAGCGTTCCTGATGACAGAGCATCGCCATGGTGTGCATATTCTGTAGCAGCACCTACTAGTAAGACCCCTTGTGTAATCTGGTCTACTATGGCTTGGCTAGATTCTAGGAGCGCATCGTATTCATCTGAGTGAGCTACGGAACTTAGCACTAATAGAGGTATTATCATCTTCTTCATCTGTAGCTTCTCCCCCGCCTATGTTAAGTAAAGTGTTGTACCAGTCTTTAGTTTTCTTACTGTAATCTGGGATGTATGTTTCTGGTTGTCTCTTCATTACTAAGAATGCTCTTTTGCCAACTACAAGTTTACCATTAGATAAGATGGGGCATGGTGTGCCAGAGATAAACATGGCCTTCCATACGTCAAGCGACTGGCATAACCTAGCCACTGCGCTCACCTTCATACCTAAGTCTGATAACAGTTTTGCATCCCTGCGCCTGTCACAGTTAGGGTCAACCTCGTAGCCACCACTAGAGAACCCTACGCCCACAGTCTGTAAGGAACCTCCAGTTCCTTTGAGACAAGTGTCCATACCGTTACTCATGTAAGATGGACTTATCGCTGAACCTACTGGTATCTCACTGGATGACCCAGCACCGTTGTAGGTATTCGATGTTGATGTATCTGTGGTGTTATTGTTAGAAGACACAGTGGCTCCCTCCCCTGTAAAACTATTCAGGGAACCTTCCTGTGAATTATTCGCGTAGGATAAACTAGAAATGAAGAACAGAAGGAATACCCAAGGCATTACCTGGGTGGCCTCTCGCTTAACACACGGTCTACAGTAGCCCTGATGTGGCTAATGTTTGCATCTATCCTAGCTAGAGAAACCGCCTGTCCTTGTACGAGATTCTCTAGCTGTGCTAACCGTGTTTCATGCTGTGTTACTTGTTTATTGTTGGCTGCAATACCTGAGTCTAACTCAGCAAAAAACCATACGAGTGCTATGGCTTGAGTCGCTAAGGCAAACACAAATGTTACAGGGACACTCTTATTTAAGTACCATGAATCTTTTGACATAATAAAGTGTCCTATAGTTAAATTTTATACCAACCGTTTATGTAGATTCTGAAACGTGCGCTCTCCCAGTTCTGGGGGGAAGATACTGTAACATCTCCATTAGAAGCAAAGGCTACTACGGTATTATCGTATACTCCCGTGATGGTACTAGTAATGAACTGCTCTGACGGCCTGTAAGCTGAAGCGATTGTGTATATAACGTCGTTATCTAAGGGTTGCAACCACTCATCATACTCACCAGAGGCAGCAATATCAGTAGCATCTATATATAAACCCAAATTATAGTATACCAAACCACTTGAGGGGTCATGAAGCACCCTTTCAGTTCCTGATTTAGTCCACGCAGAGTTCCTAGTAAATGACGATGTTATGTCAACAAGCTGTCCTGTATTCCATACATCTGCTAAATCTCTTGCTCTAGACATTATTCACCCCCTGCTTCTGAATTATGAAACTCAACGACTTCTGTTGGTGTCTTATCAATAAAACTCTGGTGATAAGCACGTAGTTCGTCATCAATAGAGGTATCTTCAAGAGCAGCCAGAGTCTTACGATATACATCTAACTGAATGTTAAAGGCTTCGTTGGCTCTGTTAGTCTCTGTATCAGCTTCCCACTGTTCCATGTAAGTGTTGAACTCACCGTCATTCTTACGGATAGACCGTTCTCTCATCCATTGTGGCCACTCAGAATCAATGTAGTCCTGAGTGACAGACTCAACGGAGGCCCCTTCGAGGCGGGGCGCACCTTTAGTAATAAATATCATTAGGGTTTCTCCGCAATTAACATGAGGTTTTGTCTGTATGCTGATGTGGTGAGAGTCGCATAATACGCTGTCTGGCCAGTAGGTATCACAGGCAAAATATACTTAGTATTAGAATCTTTGCTTAACACACTATAATCATTATCGTTAGCAAAACTAATGTAGCTCCCGTGTTTATTGAAGGCAAGAATCTTAGGGTTATAGTCAGAATCAAACTCCGTGTTATACAACCCTATTCCTGAAAATCTAAAGGTGGCGGAGTAAGAGTTATTTTTAATTTGCACATAAATACTGGTTACCCCTGCTGGAATATCAACCGCAGCCCAAACATCTGTGCTATGGCTAGAATTATATATCTGACCACCCCCTGATGATGTCCCTATATTAATAAACATGGGATTACCTGAGGAATAACAATTTATATTCAGTGTCAGCTTTGAGCCAGGAACCACAGTTACTTGTCTTGTCATTGTAGCCTGTGGGGTTAACTGTGCTGCCCCGTATATAGAGGTTACAGTCTGAGTAGTAAGCCACTCGGCTAAGATAGTAGAAGTAGCACTTAAGGCTGTATGCCCTATAAGTTCTTCAAAAGTTTCTATAAGAATTGGGTTAGGGTTAGCAATGGAGTTAATGTTAGCTATGTCATTGGCAACTGTAGTGATGTTAGTTCCGTTATTTGCAACATTAATAATACTACTTAGATTCCCCGAACAGTTATTAACACTGCTCATGCTAGTCGCAACAGTTCCAATGTCAGAGGCATCAGCAGCTACAGCAGTTACGTCAGTAATACTAGTAGCAACTGTATTAACATCGGTAATGTTAGTAGCAACTGTATTAATGTTTGAGTAGTTACCCGCTGTAGCATTTATATTACTAATATTACTTGCGGCAGTAAAAACACTATTAATGTTAGTAGCCACAGTTCCAATGTCAGAGGCAGCTGCGGCTACAGCAGTTACATCAGACATGTTAGTAGCAACTGTATTCACATTAGCTATAGATGCCCCTACAGCATTCACATTGGCTATATCAGTAGCAACAATTCCAATGGTATTTAAATCAGAATAAACTGCATTTATACTAGTAATATTTGCACCCACCGCAGCAATATTAGTTGCCTGTGGCCCAAGTGCATTTATATCAGATATATTTGTGGCAACAATTCCAATGTTAGTTGCATCCCCTGCCACAGTATTAACATTAGTTATGTCTCCACCTACTACGTTAACATTGTTTATATTAGTGGCAACTGTGTTAACGTCACTGATGTTAGTAACGACTGTTCCTATATTAGTTGAGGCTGAAGCTACAGTATTTACATTAGCTATGTCGCCACCTACTGCGTTTACATTGCTTATGTTAGTCGCTGTAGTATTGATGTCACTAATGTTGGTAGCCAGTGTGCCTATCTGAGTAGCATACGGTGACAGCGTGGTTACATCAGTAAGTATCTGGTTACCATACGCAACAAAGTCTACAACATCCCCTGCCGTTGCAGCCGTTCCTAATACTACCTCAGTGCCGTTAGTGGCTGTGAAGTCTGTTACATTAATCAACTTAACACCGTTCAGGTACACATCAATAAACCCTGAATCATAAGACACAGGGAAAGTTGTTAATGACCCTGAAGTGTATGTCCCTGAGTTTGTTCCTACAGTGTAGCTGAGGCGCGTAGAAGAAGTTGATATAGCTGATGAAGCATGTTGCCAACCACCACTGGTGTAAACCTTAAGTACCTGCACTGTAGTGTCGAACCATAGGTCACCTACAGTGGGACTAGAGGGGGCTGTACCGCCTGTGGAGTAAGTATCTACATACTTGTTTACATCAGCAATACTACCAGCAACTGTAACAATGTTTGTCTGGTTTGTAGCGACTACCGCAATTGCATTAGAGTTGGCTGCACAATTGTTTATGTTAGATTCATTGCTTACAACAGCATTGATGTTAGCTGCATTAGCTTGTACAGCATTGATGTTAGATTCATTTCCTACCACACTAGTTACGTTAGCAGAGATACCTGCCACCGTTGTAACATCACCAGAGATACCTGCGACTGTACCGATGTTAGTTAAGTTAGGACTAATGAATCCTAAGCTAACTGCATCAGTCAAATCTACAGGGTCAGCCAGGTTAGTAATCACCCTAGCACCAGCATTATATTTGTTAATACTGTTAACCCTTAGCGCATCTTCAGTCGCATCAATAGCTTCCTGTGCCATGTAGAATGTCTGGAGACCATCGGTGTCTAGGTCAGACTCCTTAAAGATTGCCCCTGCTGTGTAGTCTACAAGTCGTGCTGACTGGTTAGAGCTTCGCTTTAGCTCGACAACAGTTCCATTTGCAGGGGGTGTGTTGAAGGTTATCTGGCTTGTGGAGGGGACGGTGTAGTCAGTCGTTAATGTTTTAACTACACCATCAACTGATACAACTAAATCTCCCTCTGATAAATACGGAAAGGCCACACTAAACGTGGCCGTACTCCCGTCTGCTGTGTACTTATTATTTGCATAAGGCATAGTTATTAATTCCCAATGTTATATATTATGTTGTCTGAAGAGCGTTGGCCTGTTTGACCCTGTATCTTCCTTTCTAAGACACTTCGGTATTCCTGTGGTATTGCTGCTTCCTCACCAAACAAACGCATGAAAGCCATCTCCCTAAACTGATTGATATACTTCCTGGCGTATTGTTCAGCGATACCTGCCTGTGAAGCTGTACCCATAGGTAAGTCCTGCATGCCATGTAGCACATCTATCAGTCCTGACTCGTGGGTATAACGCATCCATCTGTCGTAGTAGGTTTCCATACCGTCTTTTGTTATCTGAGTTCGTAAGTCAATATCACCCATGAACTTAGGCATCTTGTAGGAAGCTGTGAAGTGTGTGTCACCTACCTGCGCTAGTTTATAAAGGAATCTTTCTACCTCTATTTCTTTTGCAGGGATGCCACGCTGACGTTCCTCAACTGTAGCCGTATCAAAGTAGATAAGATTAGCTACTGGATTACTAAGGGTTCTTGCTCTACCTAGTGCGGTGTATTGCTTAGGCACTAATGGGTCATCAGGGTTGACACGCTGTAAGATGAACTGCTCCATTGTTACTGGGTCACCAAGCACAGGGTTGTCAAGCATCTGATACTTGTAGTAAGTGTTGGGCAAGAATGTCTGTACCTTTCTACCTGCAAACTTAATCAACTGGTCTGAACTGTCTGGGTCTCCTAAGTCTTCAAAGAAGTCCATGGCAGAATCAACACCAGAGGCAAGGTTTGCATCTCGTAAAGACTGTGCGATAGAGCCAACACCAACAGCTACTAGAGCCTGTATCTTTTCCATCTCAGACTTGTTGATTGATTCGCCCTGCTCTTCTCTATAAGCCAGTGTCTCTGCTCTTTCTAAAGCATTGACAATAATCTTAATTGGAGTTGAGAAGGGGTCAAAGTTACGGTAGTTAAAGGTACTGCCATCACTAAACATAATAGTGTAAGGCTCTTGCCCACCTGCGTTCTCACCTTGGCGAGTCTGCTTGTAGTCCTGTCCCATAGCACCAGTCACGTTACCTGTGGCATATAGAGAGAACACTGAGCCAGCTATTGAGTAAGACATCAAGGCTTCACCCTGCGCTCTAGCTTGGCGCATAGGGCCATTAGCACCCTTCAAGTCCTTCATAAAACCTGGACTAATCATGTTAAGACCTGGAGTCAAACGTATGCCTTCCTCAAATACACGCACGGGTGTACGGAAGAACAACTGCCCCATAAGGCGCATAGCAGGGTGCTTGTTTACAAAACCCTCATAACCTTTAGCTAATGAAGAAGCTGCTCCTTTACCAGAGAAGTCTCTCTTGAACAGTACATCCTGTACATAATCACGACCATCTTGGTCAGTAGCTTTCACAAAGGCTGATTCGTTCTTAGCTAGTTCGTTATTAATAAAGTTCTCTAGCTTCTTACCCTTCAGTCCTCTTGAGATACCATCAGACATAAGGATGTCTATAGCGTTCTCTTCGGGGGCGTAAGCTCGCGTTAAGGCTTCCTGAGTTTGAATCTGAACAAAGTCATCAAGCTCTTTATCTTTCAAGCCCTTAGCTACACCTGCTTCCATAGCATCGCCTGTAGCTTTACCTACTGCATATCCTCTGTAGTGAATGTTCTCAAAGAACGCATCGGTAGCAAGCAAGGCTCTAGGGAAGTGACGTAAGATACCACCGCCATATCTCTTAGGAATTGTATTGTATTCCTCAAGGAATCTAGCAGAGTCACCTGTCAGAATAGACTTCTCATAACGCCATGCAGCCCTAGCCATCTTAGCTGCCGATGGAATCATAGATGCCATAGCTGAATACTCAGCCACTATCTTCTTGCGTGATGTTGCTGATAGACCATCTTGCATCAAGTTGTTAAGCAAAGGCTTATAGATAGTCTTCGCTAGTGATGGGACGGTGTTGACAATTAAAGTAGCAGGAGAGAATACAAAGCTAATCATAATCTCATTCAAGACTTTGATAGGCTTGTTGATTGCTCTGTAGATAGAAGAGCCTTCTTCTCTCAGGACTTCTTCTGCAAACTCATCTTTCTTAACCTGTTTTTGTTGCTTAAGTTTGATGTATTCAGCAGTGTCCCCACTCTTACGCACCTCTTCAATCTTGGCGTTAAGTGTTGCCATCTCTTGAGTGCGTTCGTGTTTCTGTAGTTTCTCCTTAAAGATAGCATCCCACTGTCGTTCAGCCTCAGTTCTCGATAAGCCTGAAGCCTGTAGGCTTGTAATGGTTTCACCCCTTAGTTGCCCAGTGTTTAGGCTTTCTTGTCTAGCCCGTAACCGTTGCCCCGTGATAGTAGACATAGCTGCATCAAGTTCATCTAGAGGTGCAATCACTTCTTCGATTTCATCTATTTGTTTAGATATAGCTAAGGCTTCGTCACCGTCTAACTTTTGTTGCTTAAGACGTAAGTTAAATACTTTTACCTTAAGTGCAGATACTGTCTGGCTTGTGGCAACTTCAAGGAACTCGCTTTGCCCGTCAGTCAACTCTTGCTTCTTAAGGTACTCTGCAAGTTCTGCGGGGTTTTTAGCGGAGGCTTGCCTAAGCATTTCCTTGAAGGGTTCTACAGAGGCTACTAGCTCGTCCATGTTCTGAACACCATCAGCACCTAATGACGATACTTTACCTGCGGGGACTGTACGTTTGATTGCTTGAATTACACCGTTGAGGTCGGTACGTATCTTTTGTGCAGGAGAGCGTGTGCCAGAGCTAGGCGGTAAATGTGTGTTACCCCCCTCTGTAAACGATTGAACTTTAATTTGGTCAGATGATAGAGCCACAACCTGTCCAGGCTTATCCCCCTGTGCATCCATTTTAAAACCGTCATAACCAGCCTTACGGATTACAGCAATGTCTTCTTCAAAAAGTCTTTCTGGGTTTACTTGGTAAAAAAGTTTATTCTTTTTCAGTAGTGAATTTATCTCTGCTTTAGACAGTCTATCCACATCCTGTAGTTGCCCTGCATCGTCTATAAACCGCACACTCCCAAGGTCATCTGGTAAGTAATCTAAATCAACCCGACCGAATGTAAATCCTTCAGCAGTAGTGTCCATAGCCACTGTTTGAATAGGCACTGGGTTTTTAATATCAACCTTTGCCTCAACCACGTTACCCCCAAAGACTACAGATGTCTCATCATCTGCTGTTCTTGAGAAGTAAAAGCCCTTACTCCCTGCGTGGCTGTGTGGGCTATTAGGTGACTCAATAAAATCAAAGAAAGGTTCTGCTGTAGTTCTGTGGAATACCACCTCACCCGCATCTTCAGGTAAGTCATCAGCAAGTTTTTGCTCATCAACAGTCTCAGCTATCTCTCTAGTAGACTGTCCTGAATACCTTTTGACCCCTGCGGTAATGCCTGTACCAAGCACAAAACCTGCTCCTGTACCTATAAGACCAGACTTAGCAACACGCCCTAAATCAATATCTTCACCAGATACAGCCGTCTCAACTACCTGTCTGTTGACATCATCAACTGCGGTATAGACACCTGACTCAATACCAGCAATGACACCACCTCTAGTGGAGCTTTTGAGTAACTCTTTGATACCTAGCTTGCCTGTTTGTTTAGCAGCTTCTTTACCTGCCAGACCAATACCAAATGTAGTTAAACCTACATAGGTAGTAGGGTCAGTAGCTACACCTTTGAAGAAACGCTTTGCCCCATTCCATGAAACACCTAAGTCATCATAAGACTCCATCATGTAGAGGAAGGCTTTCTTCTGCTCGTCTGTAGCCCCAGAGATACGGTTAGCATCTAAAGACATCTTAGGGAGGTTCCAGTTGAACCACCCCATTGTCTCGATACCATACTTAGCGTAGTCTTGTGGGGAAAGACGAGGGGCATCAACACTGTTATTCATGTTATAAATAACTTCAGAAGCCTTTTGATAATTAACATCATTAACTAAGTCTTCGTCATACAGAGTATCGCCCATATCTTGGTAAGTAGCGTTAAAGCCTTGAGGGGCTTGTGGTTGCCCCTGCGATTGACGGAAAGCATCCGCAATACCTAACGGCTTTTCCTCTTGCAATGAGGCTCTATAAGCATCAGCAATACCTGCCATATTTGTCACCTATATTTATTTGAGTGTTGTCTCTAGGAACCTTTCTGCATAATCATTGTCACTAAAGATGTTTGCTGGGTTTTGTTCTAACAGTTGTATCAGTTCCTGTACTTCATCCCTTTGTGTGTATGGGATTGCATTAGCTGCATCAGGGTCTAGTCGCTCAGTAAATGAAGCTATTGCCTGTTCAGCCAGAGGTTGTACAAATGCATCTAACTCTTCTTTAGGCATCTTGTTAAGCTCGTTCATAGCTTGAGCATAAGAACGTGAACCTTTGTTCTGGGTTAGACTTGGGTCATTCTCAGACCTAAACACAGTAGTCACTAAGTCAGCTAAACGTCTGTCTTCAGCAGCCTGTAGTGGGTTTGGAACCGCAGGAGGAGGCGTACCGCCCTCACTTATTACCACCCAATCAGCATCGGTAGCAGTCTTAGAGTCTATACCTACTGGTAAACCATAAGTGACACCGCCAGCTTCAAATGTAGCACCGTAGGTAGAGTCACCTGTGGGTTGCTCTGTTTGAGTTTGTTGTGGCTGTTGCTGTTGTCCCAGAGTTTGTAGTTGCACTTCAGTCATTTGATTAACTTCTTGCAACCTAGCTCTTACTTTACCTTCGGCTCTGTCATAGATACCGCCATCATCATGTAAGTCTGCGTACCCAGGCACTTCACCCTTTGTCTCAAGATGAAGATTAACTAAGCGTTTAGTTTCTTGGTTCCAAGTTTCAGTAGCTATATCACTAAATGACGTAGCTAACTGACCTAACTGAAACCCTTTTGCTAAGAAGTTGGGGTTATCTGTGTAGGTCTTGATAGTACCACCTAAGCGTTCGCCTAATGCTGACTTATGAGATGCTGAAGCAATGATTTGGTTACCTAGAAGTAAGTTAGGTAACTCTTTGATTAGCACCGCTTTTTCATTAGGATGGATGTCTGTACGCTCATTAACCTTAGCAATCATAGACTCAAGGTCACCTGCTGTTCCTAAAGATGCACTTACACTTATTTCATCTTTAAGAATGGTGTAGTTAGTTGCACTTACATCAGCTTTAACCTGTGCTGCCTGTTTTGAAATCTCAGCCATCTGGTAAACTTTGTTGCCAAGCACAGCATCATTTCCTGTTAAGCCAGTGCTTTGAGCCATGATTCTATCTATACCTGCAATATCACCATTGACAGCTAACTGGTTTAACTTAGATTGAGATTCTACAAGTTTCTGTTTGTTTAAAACTTCTTGTTCTTTTTGCTTACGCTCTAATTCAGCTACGGCTAACTGGCCTATCTGTTTATTAGCTTCACTTAGCTTGGCTCTAGTTGTCTTAGTGTTCAGGTGCTTTAGCCTTTTATCACTAAGTAATCTTGTAGCCCCTGATGATGGGTTAAGTTTCGCATAAGCGATGACCGCATCGACATAGGTTTGATTAACTACAGAGTTTTCGTTGATAGAAGTGTCAATGCTGTTTTGTAAATCCACTTCAAAGGCTTCCACAGCAGCGTTATAGCCCTCTTCTGTTTCTAAGTTATACCTATCAAGTGTTAAGATAGAGAAGCTGTTAATATTAGTTGTGTCTATGTCTTTAGTAGCTTTAGCCTGTCTGCTTAATATGCCTGGCATCTGCTGAGATTTAGCTGCTCTAAAGCCCGTAAGCGCACCTGATAAAACAAAAGGATTATCTTTATATTGCTCTCTAATCTTATCTTCTTCTGAACCTAAGAAGGCATTTAACTTAACGTCACTAAGAGCAATGTCATCATCTAGCTTACTGAAAGTTTCTAGGTAGCTTGTCTGTGTTTCATAGTTTGATTTCTTTTCAATAGCTTGCGCTAGAAAGGACTGAGAAACCTGTGGGTACAACTCCCCTGCTTTAATTGCAGTTAGGATGTCCCCTTCTTCTTCGGCCTTCCAACGATTAATAAAAGCCTGTGCCTCGTCCTGACGTAGCTTGTCATCTTCAGCTTGTTGTTGTGCCGCAGCTCTCTGCCCATACTTACTGACAGTACCAAAGGCTGAAGCCAGTTGGTCAGCAGCCGATACTTTAGGCGCATTAACGCCACCACCATAGGCATCCACTGGGGAAGCTGAGGGGCTAGAGATTGTGCGGAATCCCTGTAAATCCTGCATATGTCCTTTACTCATCCGAACGTCTCCTCAAACCAACCATCAAAAGAATCAGCCATCTTAGAGTCTATTGCAGGAGCAAAGCTCTGGGATGCTATAGCTAACAGATTAGGCTGTGCAGGGGGTGTTAAACCTTGCATACGCGCTAACATAGTCTGTAGTGACCTTTCAAATGAATCATCAATAGTGTCCATCTTGCTATCGAATGTTTCCTTCTGGCGTTGTCTAGTCTGCCCTTCTTGTCTGCGTATGGCTGACTTGACGTTATCTACAGACAACCCCTCAATACCTGCCTCACCCATAGACACATTAGCTCTTGACTCAGCTTCTAATGCTCTGCGTTGTAGGTCGATATTAGATTGTACATAGGCTCTGGACTCTTCTTTCCTTCTTCTGATGAGGATTTCCCTGTCCAAGTCCATGGCATCTTTAGCTGACTCAGTACGCATCTCGTTCTGCAACTTTGTCATCTCGTAGTTGCTCGATGCTGCCCCATACTGTGAGCCAAAGTTCATTCCCATCATTAAGCCACTAAATGCACTCATTGTTCTATCCTCTTCATCAGTAGGTAAAAGTCTTCTCCACCTAATTTATATGTTCTGTTTTTTACTACCTCAAACCCACACCACTCTAACCACCTAATACTATTTTTATTATCCTTGTGTATTAAGTTATATACATTATTAAAGCCTTCAGATAAGTCTTCTATTGTGGGCTTACTTAGTATTAGTATTGACCTTTTATGTTCTTTAGCTAACTCAGAAGTAAGCATCCAGATAACACCATTCTTAGGGTTGTTAGGACACTGTGACACACCACACATAAAGACCACTTTTCTATCAGAATCTACTCCTGAGTAAACTTTAGATTTAGGTAAGTTAAAACTATTAGTTAAACTCTTTTCAGGGGTGTTACCTGTAGCTTCAACTTCTAGTTTATCTATGGGTCTTAACTGCGATGCTAACTCAATAGCATCACTAGGTAGTGCATCAACTATTTCTAACATTATATCCTCTTAGACAATATGGTGTAGAAACCTTCCCATTCAATAGTCTGGAAGGTACACGGTAGGAAACTGTCTGACTTTATCTCTACAGTTACACTGTCATTCTTAGAAAGTACGGGGAACTTAAATGTACCGTCAGATAAACTTGGTAGCCCTACAGTAGAGCCTATCTGGTTGATAACTTGGCCAGTGTACTCATAACTAGATGTAGCCCTGTTGTTAGGCGTTACTTCTACCTTAAAGTATCCTGTGTCCTCGAAACCCACACGCATGCTTTTTAACTGTAAGCGACCTGACTGGATGGCTTGCGCCCCATTATTCTCTCTTACGTACTGTGGTGATAAGCGGTACTTGAAATCATACTTGTAGCCTATTGTAAGTTGGCTGTGTGTGTACTGACCATTTAACACTAGATACCTATAGGGGTCTATAGCCCCATTAGGGTCTAGCCACCACTCGAAATCTAATAGCTTACCTGTAGTGTTATCTATCACTACTGCGTTGGCTGCATTTACAGGGCTGCGTAAACAGAAAGGAATCTCTACCTTGGTTTCGTCATCACTTGCTGAATAAGTTACATCTCCATTAGAAGGGGTGTACTTGTTATCAAGCAATGCAGTAAAGGCCTGTATATTACCAACTGTATCTGTTGCCTGTACACTATCTAAAGGCTGACTAAAGTCTATAACCATAATTACTAATTCACTGCTAGACGAAGAATAGTCAATGCCATTAACATTATCAGAAGAGTTTCTGTCTGATGACTCAGCTACAAAGTAAAGATAGTCACCTGTAGAATATATACTTAGCACCTTTTTTACTGAAGGGAATATCCACTCTGACCAACTTGCCTGTAGTTTCTTCTCCCCATCTGTAAAATACTTATAAACAAAAAACCTACCTGAGTAAGTTATAGCCATGATTAAATCATTACTTTCAGAGGTAACTAAATCTTTTAAGTCGGCAGGGATGTACTTAGGAACGTGCGCTGTTAATTCTACAGCATCACTTCTAACAGTATCAGCTTCAATAAAGTATTCTTTAATAGAAGAATGCCCACTTCTAGTGGCAGTAAAGTAAAGTACATTCTGCGCGCCTACAGGAGCAATGGCCGTGTTAGACTCAAAGTCTGTACTAGGCACTACAGAGATTGTTTGTTGTGTTAGTGGGCCATTAGTGTCTACTTTAAACTGCTTACTTTTTGAAAATAAAGTTAAGGTATCATTAAATACTACGGCATGTTTTAAGGCATTTCCGCCTGTATCTTTTAGGGCTACATCAATAGGAGCATCATCTAAAATTGTTGTTACTGTTTTAGGGAAGAAGTCATAAGGGTCTCCCGACTCGCTGAAAATAATATTCTCGCCACTTAGTATCCCCAGTCTATTTTTAAAGTAAAATACCTGGCTGATTTTATTTCCTACAAAGGAAGGTAAGGGTGTCGTATCTGAGTCACCACAAGTCCTTGCGCCCCAAGTAACAGTGTTTAAAACCCAGTTATTACCTGACTGTGTTAGTACATGGGGCATCGTACTAGCGTTAATACTGAACTGCTGGCCAGGTCTAAGGGTTTCTTCATAAGTGTTTGCAGACAAAGCCTTAACATAATAACTATCAAATGCAGATGTAGCTGCCCCAATAATTTTATAGGTATTTCCCGTTACGGCATTCGCCCCTTGACCATCAGGTAAATCACTAAAAGAGTTATATAATTGTGCGTTAAGAGTCCCTGAAGAAGTTGCACCTGCGGCAGAGACTGTCTTAGACTTATTTAAGATAACGACACCATCATCATCCACTAGTAGCTGTAGGTCTTCCCTTGGGTTAGTAGTGTAAAGATAGTCCCCTGAAGTTTGGGAGGCTTGATTAGTGATTGTGCGGTTAATAGGGGCTGAATAACCCTCCCCTGACTCAGTCATTTTTAATGCAACACTAGAAGTGGCTTGGTCATAAAAGGCTGTAAAACAAAACGTGTTTCCTTGCCATTGAAAATGGTGAATCAACCCGTTGTCTAAGTCCCCTAATGTCTGGGGCAGTTGCCCTTTGTAAGATGTATGAGGTCTTTTCTTCAAACCATCAGCCACATCAGATAATCCATTCTCTTGAATCTCAGCCTGTGTAGGTTGGCGTAACGGTGCTGGCTGTTGGCTTACACCATTAAGTAAGTTAGGTATGCTTGAAGATACTAGTCCCATGATTGTTTACCTTGTAGTTCTGCGAGGAGTTCCTCTGGCAATTATTTTGTAGGTATCGTAGCTATCTGTAAGGAGGTTACTATCCTCATTAATAGCTTCGGTTCTTTCAAATTCTATTAGTGCTTCTCTCTCATCTTCAGCAGTAAAGGCAGCTAAGGTTTCTGAACCCATAAAGCGCGCTTGAAAACGTCTTGCTGCTTTAACAGTGATGTAGCGTTTAACGTGCTGTGGCAGCTCATTAAAATCTAAGAGTAATGTCATATCGACATGCACTGTGCTGTTAAATGAAGTGAAACTTCTTTCACCTCTGTCATATAATCTATTACCACGCTGAGTCGCATCTATATCTTTTGACACGCCTGTGGTGTCTACTTTCACGCACCCAATAGGTAGTTGTATTTCGTTATTAACATTAGGTGTGATAGGAAAGTTAATTTCTGTATTACAATGTAAGCCACGAGTCTGTAGCTCTACACTTGTTTCATTAATAAGTGCTTGGGCTAGTGTTGCATCAATCAGTGCTGAATCATTCAGATTAGATACTGGAGCTTCACCAATGGCTGATAACATTACGTTTACAGCTTCTAGCTCTGTTGTAGTTGTAGTTAAAGCCACGATAAATCCTCTTTAAGTAAAAAAAAGCGGAAGCCAAATTAATGACCTCCGCTATAAGTTTTAAGCAGTCTGGATTTGAACAGCAGCTTCAGGACGTAGGACACCGTGGCCCATAGCGTACTTAGCAACCATCAAGGTTCCTTGTCTGCGAATGTCGTACTCTGACTCTACAGCCAAATCCATCAACTTCACTGTACCAACAGCAGAAGTGTGAGCGATAAGAGCAGTAGTGTTAGCAGCAGCAACAGCTTGTGGGCCGCCTGTACCACCAGCATCTACACCAGCACCAGTTATGTTAGCGGTAGGTAGATGTGGAGTCTTGATAAGGTTGATACCAGCGATTTGTGGTACTGTACCTTCAGCAATCGAACCACGACCAGAGAAGTCTACGTTTACTGCGTTAGAAGCGTTAGCAAGCAAGTAGTATTGCTCTGGCTTCAAGAAGCAGAAACGACCTTCAGATGGAACGTAAGCATCATCTAGAGCTTCAGCAGCATCAAAGATTGCACCAATTAAGGCAGTCGCATTGCTGTTTGAAGTTGCAGCAGTGATGATAGTACCTGAAGCGTAGCTTGTATCACCTACGTTAGCAGATGCAGCAGCAGCTTGAGCCATAGTCTGTAGAACGTGCTTGTCCATTTGGAAAGCAAGCGCACGGCCCATCTCAGATGAATAAACTGAACGCACATCATAGTGGTTCTTAGCTTCTTCAATGTTAGAGATGAAGTGACTAGACAATAGAAGGTCATTAATAGTAATAACTTTCTCGTTGTGGTTGATGTCTGTACCAGTGATTTCAGCACCAGGCGTGTGATACGCTGCGCTTGAACGACCCATTACTGGGAACTGTGCAGACTTACCGTTAGCAATGGTGCGAACCATTTGCTTGTCAGCAGTTACTGTAGCTTGCTCAAAAGAAGTGAGAACTTCGCCAGAGAACTGTTTTAGGAACAAAGCATCAGCCGTTCCTGCGTTGTTTACCAGGCCGATGCCTGATGGGTTTGCATTACTCATTGTAATATCCTTTAAAATAAATTAAGTTAGTAAATTAATAACATGTAATTCGCTAATCCTTACTTTACTGGAAAGGGTGTTCTCCGCAGAGAGCCTCACTGTTTTTTGGGGATGTATTGAATTGATTAACAGCCTTGGTAGGCTGGTTAAAATGTGCTTCTACCTAGCTTCTTCTCGACAGCTTGACGGAAAGCGGGGTCTTTCTTGTACTCAGCAGTTCCCATATCCTTGGTAACTTGCGCCCAACTATCATAGGTATCCACAGAGGCAGAGGCTTTACCACTCAATAATGAGGGTTCATAACCACCGTTATCCCTGTATCTTGATACCATTCCATCAATAGCTAGTCGTGCTTGAGATGTGTTACCTGAAGTGATTGCACCATTAAAGGCATCAATTTCACTGTCAGGTAGGTTGTCGGTTGCCCATTCGGTCATACTTTTGTAAGACTCTTCACCACCCGCAAAACCAAATAATTCATTAGTATATTGGGTAGCTCTAGCCTGTTGGCCATCGACATAAGAATCCACCATTTCCTTGGGGATACCTTTATCCTGTAGGTCTTTATAAGTCTGTTCAGAGAGTGTGCCTGTTTCTGCGAACTCTTCTTCCATTGAACTGAAATCTAAACCTGCATTTTCTACAGCTTGTTTAGCAGCCTCTCCTTCAGCTTCACTAGTTTCTGGCGTTTCCACATCACTAGGCGTTGCTTCTTGAGTTTGAGCTGCTTCTTGACGAGACTGAGTGTACTGTTTTTCCAGCTCACCATATGCTTTAGAAAGGTCTTCAGGAGAATTAAACTTCTCTGGTAACCATTCTGGACGAGACTCTTGAGTTTGCTCCACTGGAGCTTCAGAACCTGTAACATTTCCTTCTACCTGTATTGTATCAACCATTGCTTGAACCCCTCTGAATTATATTGCCTCTAGCGTTTCTATACTTTACGCCTAATTCAGCATTCTCCATTCCAGGCCACATAGGATACTCAACCTTCTTTTCCTTTTTAGGTTCAGCTTCCTTCGGGTTATCTTTCTTTAAAGTCATCTTGGGTGTTTTTGTCATCTATTGTACCTGTTGTTGCTGATTGCCTTTCACAACTTCCTTCATCACACCAGGGGCAGCATCTTTGACAGCCTCCTGCATCATCTGGTTTTGCTGTGCTTGTTGTTGTGCTTGCATCTCAGCTTGTAGTTCCTGTTCAGTCTTAATCAAGCCTGTCGTATCAATGCCGTGACCTGTAGCTAATCTAGTTACTAAGTCATCAAAGTTGACACGTTGTATTGTCTCAGGACTAACCTGAGCCAGTTGTACGAGGTCTTGGATATAAGTGCGTAGTTTGTTTAAGTCGTTTCCTCTGCCAAGTGCTTCCACACCAGTAACAATAACTGGAGTGACAGTGCCTTTAGGTAGCTTAGGAATCTTCTTAGTTGCAGACATTCTCTTCATTAACACATTCACGAGAGGAAGTTGCATCTCTTGGCTCAGTACAGAGTAGACACCACCTAATGCGGATTCTAACTCTTGAGCCATAAAGCGTATCTCTTCAGCAGTTACTCTCTCAGCATTGCGCTGTATCGCTGTGTTTAAGAGAAACGCATAGGCGAGTCTTTCTTCGATGCGCTGAACGGTATCAAATACCACACGCATATCATGGTGCTTTTCGGTCTGTAGTACCTTAACATCGTTAGGGTCACCAAGTATTACATCACCATTCTGTGACTGAGCTAAGTCAGTTCTACGGACACTTGCATTAGGGCGCACCATAAACACAAGTTTAGCACTAGCTGCTGCGGAGCTAACCAATGCTTCCATCAATCCCTCAAGGGACTTCAGGTCTCCTAGATACTCTTCCACGAAAGAGCGACCATAGTCTTCGCCATCAAGGTGTACCATGCGTAGCGCAAGCCACGGCATTAGGTCTTTGGAATACTTACCCTCAGAGCCTGGGACTACTTGACCTTCAACTTCTTGATAAACTTCATAAACATCTGAGCTTACTCTGTATACCTTTGTATATAACTTAAGGTCTTCATCACCTGAGTAGTCAATACCTTCAATACCATCTGGTAAAGCTCTAGGTGACACAGCCTCTTCTAATAATACTTCTAGCAGTTCCCCGTCAGGCGCACGTTTTACAACATAGCTCGACATAGGGAAGACACGCAGCCCTCCTTTCTTTGGGAGGTGTACTAACACGTTACCGCTAACAATCAAATGCTTGAGTGCTTCAAAGAAGTTAACCCTTAAGGCTCTGTTCTCAATCTCACTCATTACTTCTCTTTCAATACTGGCTAGGCCTTGTTCAATCTCAGCCCGTAAGTCACCCTCACCATCAAGCTCTTGCTTAGTCTTAGTGTCCATCGCTAGACGGAAGAAAGGCGCATTAGGCGGGAGGAGTAAAAGCATTAGCTTGGAAGCTAGGTTGTTCACCCCTCTAGCCCCAATACTTTGGAAAGGTTGATAAAGGTCTGTACTAGAACTAAATCCTTCAGGAGTTATCAGAGAAGGAAGTGTTAGTTCGGCACACTCCCTAGCTCTATCGAGATAAATCTCCCTGTCTGCTGATAATTTATGATACCGCTTTGAGCAGGAAGTACCTTCTAACATACATTACTCCTATTAGATTATATGTTGACACCTAAACCGCCACCGCCAACACCACCTACAGATGTATAGCCTCCAGCTCTTTTCTTGACCTTCATGTTCTCAAGACGGCTACCGCCTTTAGTTCGGGTCTTTTGAGCATCGTTACGCATCATAATTGGTACAGCTTCTAGTTCAGCTAACTCACGCTCACGCTTCTTCTCAATCTCTAATGCCCGCTTTTCAGCAACATCTTGAGCAGCTTGACGTTCAGCAAGTTCCTTTTCGTATCTATCTTTGTTAGCCTGAAACTCTGCACTGTTTTGCTGTTGCGTGGCAGTGAACTGTTCTTGCTGTGCTAGAAACTGTGATTCGCGCTGGGCAAACTCTGCATCACTAGCTGCGGTTGTAGCAGCAAACTGTTCGTCACGCTCAATTCGCATAAGTTCAGCAGCTTTCTTTTCTTGCTCGAACTGAAGGTTATTAGCTGCCATTTGTTCGTCAAACTGGAGGCGTTGTTGAGCAGCTTGTTCTTGTGCGGCTTTCTGCTGCTTTTGCATAGCGCGTTCTTGTTTATCACTTTGGTTTTTGGCAATAATTGCGGAGCCAGCCACGCCTATTAAGGCTCCTGCTATAGCGGGTGGACACATAATAATTCCTCTGGTTTAGTTAGGGTCATCTTCCCGTCTTTTCAACTCTAACAGCCATTGGACTACAGACCTTTGACCAGCCTTATACCACACTTCTCTGTCAGACCATTCAAGTCGTGCTGACTCTTCAGGAAAGACATCTTCAAGCATGTCTAAAAGCTGGTGTCCGTGGACGGGGATTGCTTCTATTTGTTTTTTAGTAGACATTTTAAGTCCTCTTATATGGTGGGTATTAATCCTGCTCTTCCCGTTCCAGAAACTTCTCCAGGTTAGCCATTGCTCTCCACGCCACCTGCGCCCAGTCTTCATCTAGGATGTGGCGCATCATGGCATCTAACTCATCACCTGATTTAGCCCTGTCCCAATGTAATGTCTGGGGTGTTTGCCCGTGTTGAATACCCCCAATCATAGATACTCTCGATACCTCTGTAATAGCTCTGGGAAAGTATTTAACAAAACCTGTGTAAGCGGGGATAGTTTTCCTAGTCTGTGCATGTGTAGGTAACTTGAACTTCTTTACAGGTTGGTAATCTTTAGGTTTTTCTTTATTAGCGGGAATACTGTTCGCAGCCTTTGCTGCTGTGCTTTTCCAATCACTTTTCATCTTGTCCCACTGTGCTGGTGTAATATCATCTATGGAGTCCATAATATTGGTTCCTGTGTTTTAGTGTTGTAATCAGATGCTCTAAGTATTCTAGCTAATCTAGCTTGTACTAAGGCTTCCTCTTCAGTTTGTCCTGCCTTCTCATAGGCTTTGACTACAGCTTCCCATGTAGGGTCTTTGCTTAGGATGTCAGTGGCTCTCTTGTCACCAATACCTTTACAACCTTTGTAGCCATCAGTGGCATCACCCACTAGGGTTTGGTATAGATGGTAGTAGTCTGCATACTCCTCAGAAATATCTTCCATCTCTGCTGCTCTCCATAGCAAACCTGGTATTGTCTTCATGTCCTTGTCTTCAGAAACAATTACTGTCTCTTCATACTTACCAGACGTAGCGAGTATGCCCATCACATCATCACCTTCTAAGGTAGGCATATCAATAGACTCATACTCAGACTCTAACCAAGTCTTAATTCCTTTATAGCAAGTGGGCTTGCGCTTCCCTTTCCTATTATGTTTATAGTCTGGGTAGATAGTCTTCCTGAAGTTATCCTTGTCAGAGAATGTAAATATAAAATCATCTGCTGCGGTAACCTCAACCAATTGGTCAAGGTACTGTAGGATTAACTTTTTGGCTTCCTTAGCATCAGCCCAGAGTGACCAGACATCGTCACCCCAGTCCACCTCTTGCTCCACTGTACTGGAGTAGCGATAAGCTACTATGTCTCCATCAATCAGTAGTGTTCTCTTCATTAGTTGCCTCCGTGGATAGTTCTTTATAAACTTTTAGCGTGTCAGTTGAGAATAGCTTAGAGAGATTGACGAGGTACATCTTAGATGCCCAGTGGTCACCGCCTTTAACAACACGGTGGTCATCCAGTTCCTCTACAATTTTCTTTAAGTTTGCTACTTCAAAGACCAAGGTACAGTAAACATCATCACCAACTGCTAAGTTATGAAACCAGTAGTCAGCTTCCGTTGCATTGATGCCTGATGGTTTACCATAAGATTCAAACTCGATTGCTATGTTTCCTGTCTTAGTCCACATACCTCTCTCAGTTTTTACCTCGACCTTCTTGCCTTGTAGCATGTCTAACACTCTGTCTTCGTGCATCTGACCATACGCTAAATCTAAATCAAACTTCTTCCTGTTCTTTTTAGTGGGTCTCAGCCCAGTTGTTTCCGATGTTGTATTCTCCATCGAGTTCGCATCGGATGCTAAAGGCATCTCCTGCTCGTTTGATACATTCAACTGCGAGTTTTCCGATTTCATCTGACATATCTTCCTTTGTCTCTAACTGAATTTCGTCATGAACCCATGCTACCTGAGTACACGACTCCTTTAGTCCTTGTTCTATTAATGCGTAGTTAAACTCAACCATCCACTGCTTGCATATCAATGCACCCGCAGACTGTAACAATACATTGAGGGCTGAGTGTGGTGACCTTACCTTCAAGTGCCTCCCATCTAGTCCTACTATGTATCCCCTCTCTGCTGCTTTCTGTACCCTCTCAATCAGCGTGGCTAATGCAGGTAGCTTGGCTAGGAATCTCTTTTTCAAGATAGTCCCTTCCTTACCTCCCTTACCTACAATCTCTCCGAGCTTTCCAACCCCTGCGCCATAGAGAAACCCATAAATAAATGTCTTAGCCTGTGCGCGTTCAGCTAAACCTGCTGCCTTCTGGTTTGTTGTGTGGATGTCACCATTCACCACAGCTTCACCGTAAGCACCCCCGTCAAACCTAGCCATGTAGTGAGCTAGACATCTAAGCTCTAAGCCAGACACATCGACACCTACTAGCTTCTTGCCTCTAGGGACTGTAAACAGTTCTCTACATTCCCTGCCGTAGGGCGCACCACAGGACGGAACCTGTGCAACATTGGGGTAAGCATGCGTTGCCCTGCCTGTCACGGCTCCGTTTGTATTACAACTCCCGTGGATGCGCCCGCCTCGCTCAACCTTAAGCCATGCTTGTCGGCCATCACCTAACTGTCCTAGTCTTTTGATTAGTGTGTAGTATTCAACCAGTAGCTTTGCCTCTGGGTAAGGCAACTTAGATAAAGTCATCTCGTCAACTTTAGGCTTACCGTCATTAGTATAGTCGGTAGGCTTCCACCCTCTAAGTGTGGTTAGTCTGTTGGCTACATGGTCTCTGCTACCAGGATTGAACTGTACTTGTTTAACCTTATAAGTAGGCACACCTTTCTCGTACCCTAGCTTCTTATTGTTAACCTTGGGGGTGAATGGAGTCTTTACTTCCCAGTCGGGGAATGTCTCTTTAAGCTGAGTCTCCAGTTCCAACTTTCGTGCTGATAGTTTCGCATATAATTTACCAGCACTCTCTGTGTCAAAGGCGAACCCAGCAACTTCCTGTTCAAATATAAGCTCTGCAACTTCATGTTCTAAATCAAGGGCTTGTCGTGAATATTCTTTGTCAGCTATCTTTCCGTACAGCGTGTAAGTTACTTCAACATCCTGAAAGCAATACTCCAACATCTCATCAGAGTATTCTTCCCAGCCACCATCGTAGTCACCCTTGTAGTTACCTAAGCGGTGACCCCATGCAGCTAGGCTATGGCTGCCTATTAGCTTTCTGGGAAAGTCTGTTCTTGTGAAGTCGGCTTGCTTAACATCAGCCCAGATGAGCCTCGTGCAAACCAAGGTATCACACACTTCTCCTTTCGGATTGAAAGTACCTAGCTTCTTTAGAACAGGGATGTCGTACTTAATAATGTTGTGACCGATAATCATATCAGCCTTCTCTAGCTTAGGGATGCCCTCAGTCCAGATACCTCTACCTGTGTAGCCTGTAGCTTCACCAGTCTCGATGTCCTTAATAACCATACAGTGTATCTTGGTTACATCATCAAGTAGACCGTCAGTCTCTAAGTCAAATATATAACTAGGCATTGTAGTCCTCCCACTTGTGTATAAATATGGGGGTCTGTTCTCCTACATAAGCTCCACATACATTGAAATCCATGTACTCAACAGCCATCTCATAATCCATCTCAGCTTGCTGCATAAGAATGTCAACACACTGCTCATAAGAATATGCTAGGCAAGGTTTATTACCTATGCGTTCAGCCACCCCAATGATAGCTAAGTCAAAACCATCAGCTTGTATCAACGTATCATACTCATCTTCTTCAGAACTCATCTTCTACCTCCTCAAATTCTGGACTGCACTCAAGCAATCGTCCCGTCTGTGGATTGTACTGGACATGGCAAGCCACCCCTGTCTCTCCACTAAATCTATTCTTAAGTACCCTCACTGTTGTTGTGTTGGATGCCTCACCCTGTTGGTCACGTTCCAGTCCTATCACCATGTCTGACAACTGAGCGATAGCATGGCTACCTCTTAGCTGTGACAGTGAAGTCTGTGCGCCTTCCTCATGCCCTTTGTCACCACTAGGTCTCTTGAGGTGAGAGATTAATATCAAACCTACGCCTGTCTCTTGGACTAGTGTCCTCAAGGCTGTCATAGCGTTATCAATAAGCCTCCGTTCATCCCCATCGCCAAGGCCAGAAACGACAATAGACAGGTGGTCGAGAATAATATAAGAACACTCACACCCTTGTGCCAAAAATCTGATGCGATTGAGTAGATTGTCGATAGCAGTACTACCAAAGCTATCGTAAAAATAAGTATTACCATTTCCAATAACGTAATCATAAGCACCTCTTAGCTCATCTTCTGTTGCCTCTGCTGTGCCTAGATGCAAAGGCTTGTTTAAGTGTAATCCCATTAGCCCCAGAGCAGTACGCTTTACTGTCTCTTCTAGCATAATGAAACCTACACGCTCCCCTAAACCAAGGAGGTGGTAGCCTATCTCTCTAGCTAAGTTAGATTTACCTATACCTGAACCTGCTGTGATAGTTGTTAGCTCTGACTTGCGTAGTCCATGTGTCTTTTCATTTAGCCCCACATAGGGGTAAGCAACACTATGGACAACATCATGGGTAGATACATCAGCCCATAGGTCATCACCAGAAACAATGCCATCAGGTCTGAATACCTTGGCTCCCCAGATAGCATCAATAAGTTCTTTTGACTTACCCTGTATGAGCATCTCATTCGCATCCTTTAAAGGGAGGCTTGCTATCTTGGCTTTACCAGGAGTAAGGACAGTGGCACATGCACTAGCTGCCAACTGCCCAGGCTCATCCATGTCGAACATAAAGACTACAGTTTCAAAACCTTCTAAGAACTCTAGGTTTTTCTGTATGTCTTTCTTTGCTCCCTGCGCTCCATTCTTTACTGAAACTACAGGCCACTTATTGCTTTGAACCATAGACAAAGAGAGTGCATCTATCTCTCCCTCAGTGACAACAATCATCTTGCCCCCGTCACGCCAGAGCCATTGCCCATAGAGACCGCAGTCTTTAGTTGAGCCTAGCCATTGGAATGTTTTGTCTGCGTACCTTAGTTTCTGTGCGACCAACTTACGGTCTTTATAATAGTTAGCTACCTGACAGGGTTTACTGTTGTGTCGTGAGACACGGTAGTCAAACTTACGAGCGGTATCTTCATTGATACTTCTTGCGGGTAAGGCTTTTACTTCTCCTTTGATGAAGTCTGTGTCTACAAACACGCTTACTGTTTCCTCCATTGCTTCTGCCTTTTCATAATAACCACAACCAAAACAAAACCCGTGACCATCTGAGTAGCGGGCTAGGTTATCCCTAGACCCGCACTCTGGACATGGTTCGTGTGCTACACAGGTACTATCGTCCGTACCTATTTCCATACCATTCTCCTACATCAAAGTTAGGACAAGACTTTGAAGATACATCGTTATGTCCTATCACTCTTGCTTCAGGGTACTTAGCTGTCAGGCCATCCACTAGGCGTGTAAGCATAAGCCATTGCTCATCTGTATAGTTTTCTTCAGGCTTCATGTTCTCATCTAATCCACCTACTAAACAGATACCAACTGACTTAGCGTTATAACCTCTAGCGTGTGCGCCAACTGCGTTTTCTTCCCTACCGATTTCTATTGCCCCATCACGACAGATAACATAGTGGTAGCCAATCTTCAGCCACCCCTTCTCTCTGTGCCATCGGTCAATAACACTTGCATCCACATCCATGCTAGGTTTAGTAGCAGCGCAGTGGATAACTATTTCTGTTGTTTCTTTCCTTGTTTGCATTTTAGTAATGCTCCCGTTTGCTCCTTGGTTGCTTCAGACAGTGTCTCGTCTAACCACTCAAGTGGGATACTCTTGTCAGCGTATTGAAATTCTAAACGCTCACACCACATTGCGTATGTTGTCTTAGACTTACTGCCTATCCGTGTTCGTGAATTAGAGAATACAAACCTAATATCTAGGTCAGGGTTCTGCGCTTTAATTAACTTATGCTTCGACCTGTCCGAACTAAGGAACTGCCCTTTGGTTTCTACAATGATTCCATTAGGCAGTACAAAGTCTGGCTTGTATCTTGAGTGAGGCTTTTGGTAGATGACCCAACCTGGTGGTTCATAATGAAATGGCACACCAAGTTGTTTGAGTTCATCAGCTACCTTGACCTCTAGGCCACTGCGGTAACTAAAAGTCCTCGTTCTCTTCATCAACAAATCCTTCGTCTTGCGCTGTCTCAATCTTCGGTGCGCTGTAGCCTTCAGTAGCTTCAAAGCCAAATGATGAGGCATCAGCACCACCACCAGTCTTAAGGTCAATAATCTGCACAGCTTTTAAACGTGCTGATACACCCGCACCTACCGCAGCTACATAGAATGGAACTAGGTCTGCTGAGATTCTGAGTATTGAACCACCCCAGATAGAATCAACGTCACTCATCATCGTGCCTGAAGCATCAAACATCTTCGGACTCATCTCGATGGTGCGCCCATCCTTAGTGTTGACCTTTGCCTTCATTTTGAATTTAAAGACAACTCGACCTGTCTCCTGACCTTCATCGTCCAGCTCATCAAAGAAAGGTGGTTCAGCTAACTTCTGGCGTTTACCTTTAGGGATTAGCTTCTCCGCTTGCTTCATTGCTGTTTCGATGTTGCCGATAAGAGGTGCAGCCTCACTTGCTTCAACGCTTAGGCTCACCTTGTACTCACCCATTGCATTGAACTTAGTGTCGGGTGTAGTTAAGTGTGGGTATATGGCAATACCCTCTGGAGAAACGACTCCAATATAATCATTCGCCATCAATTGTATCCTCCTGTGGATAGTTATCTTCAATAATAAAACCGTATTCCTCTACGGCTTTTACCATGATGTCATAAGGGACTGGCATCCCTGCCACTGAATAAAACTCCAGTAAATCTTCCATGAACTTCTCCTTAAGTTGACTTTAAGTTTGACCCGCCAGTCTAATATGGTGGGTATTAATTGACTGAGTGGATAGTATTAGTTAAAGAAAAACTCTGAGTCTTCAACCAATGCTATGTCTAAGCTACCTTTCTCTGGTACTGCGGGTATCAAGTGGTGCTTGTCTTTAGGTAATACATCTAACAAGTCAGCCCTGAAATCCTCTAGCACATCTGTCTGTGAATACATTTCTACAAAGGCTTTGCGTAAGCACCACCATAAGGTCTCTGCATCTGCTGCGTGTGTACCGTAGCTATCATGTACCATAGCATAACTATGTATTTCACACTGCTTTGCCACATCAATAGTCAGCATCATGTGTGCTGCATCAATGCTGTGTACAAAGTTTGGGCTGATGCCATTGCTCTGCCTGTGCTTATTAATCTTACCTGTCTCCTTGTACAGCATAGGTCTGAAGGTTGTGCCTAACAGCTTAGTCTCGATGCGATAAGGCTTAGTCTCCTTGTATGCCTGGAGGACAGGGAAGCCTACAGGTGTGTCCCATCTGATAGGTAAGCCCTCTGATGAGGCTATCCTAGATGCCTTTTGTAGCCACGCCATAGCATCTGTAGCTGCGTGAACTACTTCACCAATAGATAACCAGATAATCCTAGCTAGAAACGTACAGGCTTTGAATGGGTCTTCACCAAAAGGGTGCATGTTGCCCTTCTCTTTCTCATCTACTATGTAATCCATAACAAAATCAGTGAAGGAATACTGCTTACCCCCGTAAGGAAGCACCATACAAGGGCGTTTTGTACACCCACGCTTCACTTCAAACTGTATCCATAGCTTTGCTAACTCATCATCCATCTCGTGTAGACGTTGAGTCACCCTGTCAGCTACCTTTTGGTAGATGTCTTGAGGCTCATCGTTAGGAACTAGGTTGACTTCCTGCCCTGTTGTAGTTGACCTGAGCATGGCAGCAAAGTGTTGTAGTCCATTACATGAACCATCAGCACAGACTGGTAGGTGAGACACAAAACCATCGCCATCTTCACACCAACCTTTCCACTCAAAGCAAAACGCTAGGAATTGGAAGGGACTTGAGGCTTCCTTAGCCCACCATAGGTCAGCTAAAGGGTCAATTGCGGTATTTACAATTCGCTCTTGATTTTTTTGCACCCAATCTATTCGGTCTTGTAGCCCTACCTTGTCAAAACCAAAGCAGTTTGCACCATGAATGGCTAAATGACACGCCCCTTCCTCGTTAATTTCCTTTCCTTCAGCAAATGTCAACAGTCCTTTGGCGAAATCTGGGCCTTGTGGGTTGAGATAGTTAGGCACAGCATAGATTCTGCCTCTAAAGTCTAGCTGATACACCATATATAGTGCTTCTTCCTCACTAAATCTGTCGGCAACCTCGATGGTCTTTCTCAACAGCAGTCTTTTTGAGTCGAGCCTGTTGTTTTCTGTGTGGATTATCACCGCTTGCCTCTTCCATGCAGTTCTCGCCTCTTTATTTGTAGCAATGTCAAGAGGTTTTGCAGGAATTGGGAAGTTTTCTGAGGGTGGAAGGCTAGGAATGTGGATTCCTGTAGCCCATATCTGTTTCAAGGTGTCAAGTACCCCTGTATGTACCTTAAAAGCAGTGTTTTGCATGGCATTTACAGCACCATATACATGAGGCATGTCAAAATGCTTTAACTCTGCGAGGTAATTATGGTTTGTAGTCTTGACAAGAGACAGTTCTCTGATGTGGTGCGTGTGGTAGCCACCAGAATAAGGTGATGTCCAGTCTTTTGGGGGTGCAACACAAGGATAAAACTCTGGTTTGAGTACCTCTTTGAAGGCATTCAAGTCCTGAATAGCTTTCATGGTAAGCTGCGAAGGCAACAAAAGCCTTCTCTTCTTGCCATCCTTGTTCATAATCTTATGCTCTAGTAGCCCTGTGTGCTGTATCGTCAGGTCAATCAAAGCATTCCCTACCAGCAGTCGCTCTCGCTGTGTCCATACACGCCACTCGATGTTCTGCTTGCGCCCAGTCTCAAAGATTTTCTTACGCTTATATGTGTATGACTGTGAACGCCCATCGAGGTCACGCATAACAACTTTAAATAAACCTGGATTGTTTTCCTCATAGCACCTGATGCGTATCTCATCTTCAAGGGCCATCCCAAGGGCAATCGAGGCTGAACTATAGGCTCTTTGTCTGGTGATTTGATTCAACACGACACGCAAAGTGATAACTGCGGTGACTGCTGGCTCAAGCGCATCAATGAAGACTGCGGATGTAGCTGCTCTTCCTGCTTTACCTCTCAAAGAATCTTCTAAAAACTCTGTAATAGATTCTTCTAGTTTCTCTACTGTTGCTCTTAATAAATATTGTCCGTAGTCCGTATTAGCTTCCTGCCCACGCTCTACTTTTTTAGCTATGTTTTTATGATAGCGTGACAATCCGTGTTCACGCATTTCCCTTTCCAGTTCGACCTGTCTATCAGTGGTTTTGTACGTCATTTATACACCTTTTTTCTTGTGACATGCACTCAGCTAATGTATGCCTAAGTGGATGGCGGGCATTTACTAGCCCAAGTTATATTTAAAAGGTGCTATGCCAGTGAGGATACTTGAAGAGATAAGAATTAAAATCTATTCTTCTAACAACAACTTCAAGTATATCAATGACATAGCAATTAATTACTGTCTCAGCGACACACTTATGCCACAGCTTGCGCCACAGTAGGTTCTAACACTTTTACCGCCTCTTCTAAATTGGTAGGACACAGGTGAGAATAACGCATAGTCATCTGTATGGTCTTATGTCCTAACCATTCCTGCACCACCAGGATTGGAACGCCACGCTGAACTAAACGTGATGCACAGGTGTGCCTTAGACAATGAGGTATGAACTGCTTATCATCATCAAGCCCCATTGCACACTTCATTTGATGCCAGTGTCTAATAAGAGTCTTGTAAGGTATGTACAAACTACCTTTATTGTTTTTGAATATATCTTTGGCTCTCTTAGTCAACACGACAGTTCGAGGGTGGTCTGCTTTTGTTTCCCAGATAGTTAGCTTGTTGCCCTGCAAGTCATCTAATCGCAGATTATTAAGCTCACCCACACGCATCCCTGTGTCTATCAGGAACATAAATACATCACGCTCCTTGAAGTACCCCATCTGTGTTAGCACACGACACATGATGGCTTCCTCCTCCTGTGAAACAAAACGCATACGACCTTTGCCCTCTGTCTGCCATTCAATCTTAGGCTTCTGGTCAATGTAACCTCGGTCAACAGCATAGGTAGTAGCCTTAGATAAAACACTTAGCTTCCTATTGATTGTCCCTGCTGAATTACCATTGCTCTTCCAGTAAGCAATCAGTTCATCCATGAGTTCTAAATTGAGTTCAGATAGATGTCGGTTCTCCCCGATGTTCTTTTCAATCATGGTCTCAATTACTTGTAGAGAATGCACACCATGTTGTGTGTCACTCCAATACTTCTCCCCAGCTTTCCTTAAAAGGGCAGCGATAGTCATAGCTTTACCATCGTTGCAGTCTTCAGGGTCAGGTAGTGCCTTCCCTAGACTAATAGCTTCTTCGACCTTAGCCAACATGACGTTCGCTTGGTCTTCTGTTTGGTAAGTATGGCGAAACCTGATGCCCTTCTTTCTGACATCGACTTGCCATGAGTTACCTCGCGCTCTTACTGGCATAACATACTCCTTATGTGAATATGATTTCATTCAGTGATTTAACAAACCGCTTACCCTTGGCTGTCAGTCTCACTAGCTTGCGCCTACGTTCAGCAGGGTCTTCGTAGGCTTCTAACAACTTATGCCCTGCCTCTTTGCGCCTATTCCAGTCACCAAGATAAGCTACATTCCTGCTTATAGTTGACTGACTAAGCCCAAGTTCTACCGCTATGTCGTGCATCCTGAGTGGCAAAGGACTCTTTGCGACTTTCAACAGGACTGCTATAGCTTGTGCTTGCATCTCACCATCTACCTCACGAAACCTTTCTATTACTTTTAAAAGGGATGATGCTGCTTCGTGATGGTTTATCTTCTGCTCCTCTAGTTTTATTATTGTGTTCATCAGTTACTATAGGTTTCTTGGGTTTAAAAAAAGGCGTGTAGATGAGTCTCCATATACCTGCACATATAAACAACTCACCGCAACACCACTCCCAGCTATAAAGCTGCGTGTTAGTTTTTTTCCATTCAACATATAACAGACAGCCTCCTGGCATTTTGAAAAAGTTATAGTACATGTCTCTCCTATTAAATTAACAATGACCAAGATGCACTATCGCCTGAGTGCATAGGTATTGTCAAACTAAAACTCTGGCTCATGCCAACATGATTGACCCATAGCCTGTAAGTTATACATTCGGTTCAAGGTGGATTCATCTTGGCGTTCACCAGTTTCAAACTCAATGTCACTCAGTCTGGTGCGCTCAATGCGTATGGCTTTCTCTATGGGTATGGTCTTAACCTGACCAACAGGATTAGCGACTAGCTTTGTCATTCTTTTTCTCCTTCTTCTTTTTCTTAGGTTTACCAAATATAGCATCGAAATTAGAATCGAATGCTGCCTTATTTGTAGGGCGTTGCTTACTCCCTTTACCCGACATTACTATTCTCCTTCTGTTGTTCTAAATCATCTTCTAAAATACACCAATTAGACTCATAGGCGCAATCCCAGTTATCCCAATAACCAGAAGCTACATCACTGTCTGCCATTTGGATTGCCATCTGGTTAAGACAAGGTTCATGGTTTAATGGTAGTTCTAGTTGTTTAACCGACATTACTATTCTCCTTTAAATACTTTCTATAGATTTGATTGTAGTCTTCTTCACCTGATTCGACAATAGTCCTAATCATACTGGATTCAGAAGCCCCTTTGGTGTACTTGCTATGGTCATCAGACCACATATAGTACCAGTCGTGCTGACTGCACATGAGGTCGAACTCTTCGAGTGTTGGTAGTTTCATGATGTTATGTCCTGTTCAATTCCTGCAATATGCAGTATGTGGGAGGCATCGTCTACGCACTGAAGCCACCAGTCTTGTTGATGCTCATCAAGTTCATCTAGTGTATCGAAAGTTATTCCGTATTGGTTCAGGAACATAAACTCTGCAATCTCAATTTCTTTTTCAACATAATCGCTATTTGGTATCAACATGATTTTTCTCCTTATACAGTTCAACCAGTGTGGTCTCTATTAGATTAAATTGTTTGCCTATTTTAATGCGTAATGATTCAAATTCATCGCTATAGATACAGTCCTCCCTATAGCAATCTAATGCTAACCATACATCATCTAAGGCTTTTTCTAGTTCATCAGTCATTCTATCTTTATGAGTCAACATGCTTAATCTCCTATTTCTTGAATGTCTAAAACTTCAACATCACCCTCAGCACCCACTAATGCTCTAAATTCTCGGATAGCTTCAAGTTCTGCTTCTTGTTGGCTATTGGCTTCAACTAGAATGCTTCTACTAGTCCCGCCATAAACGTAGGCTTCATAAGTATTCATATTATTTCTTTCTCCTGCACTAATACTAGTGCTTGTTCGATTCGATAAAGGGTATCAAAGGTGTATTTACCGCCACATATAACCCTGCTTAATGTGTTCAGGTGTATCCCTGCAACATGAGCCAGCTCTGCGCGATTCCTCCGCAGAACCTGACTGACTATGTCGCGTTCTATTTGTTTAAGTTTACTTGGCATCTTTTTCCTCCTCAACGGAACATGATTCTAGATAGTCGCGCACTAGGTCATCACGAAGCTGCATGGTTTCCTTAGCAGTGTGATTGCTTGCAGTGATAATCTCACAAAAATCATTAATGATTCGGGTGCGTTCCTTATGGTTTTTAATTAATGTAAAATCGTATCGTTCAACCATTTTAAGCCCTCACTCTACGCTTACAGACTGCACATGATTCGACTGCACATGATGGCTGGGGCTGGCATTTACAAAATGGCGTTTTATCTTGAGGCAAATTGTAAGCCCCTGACGTTTTGATTTTATCGCCAAATTGTAAAAACTTTTTGTCATACTGGGTTAATATCATTGTTTTAATACCTCTTATTTTAGCTTGTAAGCTGATTTAATTGGTTAACCTATAGCAACCTATTAGTTAACACTTAAAAGACTCCTAAAGTGTATTAAGAGCCTTGGAGGTGCTAACCTATAAGATATATATCTAGCGTATCTTCATAGGTTTCTTGATGGTAATTGATAGCATATGCCATTGTATTGCAGAATGATGCTACACCATCATAAAAATCGGAGCGCGTAAACTCGGACAATGGGATTTCTGTAACGCCATCATGCGATTTAACTATAGGCGCATCATTTTCGTCATAGTCGATAAAACCAGTCTTTTTCCAATATTCATTACTATTTAACATAGCTTGTACCTTTATAATTGGTTAATTGTGCTAATCCAGCTTGTGACTGCTCAAAATATATATGTGAGAATCTATACCCCTTATAATAGCGGTATTGTTGCACTATTGATTCAATGCGCCCCGCATTATTGCCTGACACGTTAAAATAGGCTGTTACTGGTGCGCCCCTATGTTCTCTAAACTCTGCAATTGCCTTCATAATTATTGCCCCATTAATAGTTTTTTTAACTGTTTAACAGATTTACCGCTAACAGCTGATAATTCTGCAAGTGTAATATTAGTGCTATCGAATAAATCTATAATATCTTGGTTATTCATAATTAATTGCCTTAGTGGATAGTTAAAGTTAAATGTTAATAATTGATTTAAATTCTGTATAGTTTGATTCAGTGACAAAAAAAGAATTAATGCGCGTATTCTCTGCAAGTCTATCGCCTAGGTTAGAACCTTTCCTTTTTAGGTAACCAATAGCATTAGGTTTATCTAGATGGCGTAAATCAGTTTTATCAAAGGATATCATTTTATGCGGTATTAAATCGGAATCGCCTTTTACATTCTTAGTATTAAAGGCAATAGCGGTCTTATATTTGCGCTCAATAGCGGTCTTAAATGCTTTTTTAGATTGCGCGCTATACATTGATGCGGAAAAAGTAAGGTCGTAATTAGGTAGGTTATTTTTTCTAATGCGACTAATTATCTTAGAATAATCGTAAAATGCGCTATTTGGTCGCTGTTCAATGATATAAGAAAAATCAATATCACTTGTACCATTTAACCTAAACAATGCTGGCACATTGTCTGCCTTGGATGCGCGCCTTTCTGCTTTATCTATTTCTGCAAGTATCTTAAATTCAAAATAAGCAGGTCTAAGTAGCATTAGGATTGTGCGCTTAGTGCTTGCACTCTGTCCATTAGTCATACCAAGGCGACCACTATCGATTAAACACGGTTTTTTGCATCCTGCTTTATCTGCAAAGGCGCACAATGTTTTGACTGATACCTTATCAGCTGGCTGCAAGTATAAAATATAGGTTTCATATTTGTCCGCACCTTTTTCTACCTTGGTGCTGCTCCCAAATAAATCCATTAGTTTATTAAGATAATCTAGGTTATCAATAGCCCATTCCTTAGCATTAGCATTAATAAGACTGCTATTCTCAATTTCAGCCTTGGTTATATGTATAAATTTCATAATAATTGCCTTAGTGGATAGTTAAATATAATCGAATGCACTCAAAGCGAATGCACTCTGTTATATAAACTATTGCCTTAGTGGATACCTTGCAAGCTGAAAAATAATTCCAGCCCTTTAATGATTCCCTTAGCACATAAGAAACCACCAGTAGCCAGCACTAGCCAACCAATGGTTTCCGCTAGTGCTTGGTTTCTTTTTTCTCTTTTAAGTAAATCACGTTTTGCGCTATTCATATTGTCACCTTATTCCATTATGTTATGTGCGTTATGGATAAAATCGTTTTGCTCTAGCATAAAAGAAAATAATTTATTTAATGCATCTCTAGTAATGTTGTATTGTTTAGAATTGTTCTGACTTTTAAATAACTCTAAATCATTTATTAAAGAATTAGCCAAATAAATTAAAGATTCTGATTCATCTTTATTAATGTGCATTTGACCGCCTGCTATATCTAAATTCAATGTGTTCATATTGTCACCTGTTTGGTTAGTTAATGTGTTAACCAGTACCTTATAGAGTGCTAGTAGTTTGTCTATAGGCTTTGCGGTGAAAGGTATCTAATTTGAGTTAAAAGGGACAAAAGCGAAAAAAAAGGGAAAGGATAAAAACGCAAAAATAGTACACAAGAAACAGAAACCCGAATAATTATTCGATTAATATTCAATGTGTACTATTTCACTGGATAATAGATAGTTTATCTGTTTAGAACCCAGTAATTGCAAGGGCTGGGCGCGTGTAATGTGGCATTTATTGTGGCAATACCACCCCTACCCATTGATTTTTATAGGCTACCGCCACCCCAACGGGGTAATTCCGTGCGCCATGATATACGATAGACCCCTCAGATTTTTCTAGTAAAACCTTTTGCTGCCCTAATGATACTCAGGTTCATCTAAAAGCTCATCCATATAGCTGCCTAGAAGCTCCACCTTCAGAGCCTCAAGCATCATATAGACTTCCTTGTGGTCAGCATTGGTTGCCATCTTAAGGTCACCTGAGCCTTTACCTATGATTACAAAGGAGTCTGATTTAAGTAGTAAGTCAGTTATTTCATCCTCTACGGTTGGTCTTATATTAGTCACTTTAGCCACTATAGGTCTCCTTAAGTTTACTTATAGTTATCTTATAGTTTCATCTATAGATATATTACTTATATCATCTCCTAAATAATCTTATTCCATAGACCTCTTTAGGTTATCTATAGTTCTATCTATAGTATATATCTCCCTTCCTACCTTATATGGTGGGTATTAATATATATAAGTAAATCAATGACATACAATGTCTGTCTTAACGCCTTAGCTGAACCCAATTATCTCTCTTTTGGGGTCTCCCTATAGAGGATTCCATGAACTTATCTAACTCATCTCTCAGTAGGTCTTTCTTATGGTCTTCTACTGCTCTGAGTATGTCTCTATCCATGGTTTCTACCCAGTAGCCTACAGCTATAGAAAGGGCATCTAGCCTATCATCGTGTATCAGAGAGCCTTTATCTCTAGTCAACCTGGTAAGTTGATAGAATAGTTTATACTTAAGGTCTACTTCAGACTGATAATCTTGTTGTATCACCTTATCGTCTACCACTAGCCTATGTTGGTTTAGGATAGGCTCTAGGGTATCTATAATTCTTTTCTCTTTATTGGTGTTGTGTCTTACTTCTTCTATAGATACTGGGTGTACTCTAGTCAACACTGGCTTGATTAGCTGTGTAAACATACCGTCACCAAAGTTACTCTCTACGATAATCTTATTGACCTTCTGTTCCTTAGCTACCCTACAGAGAACCTCAAGGCTTTCATCTGCATAGCCATTCTTAAGGCCACCTGCTGCTGTCAGGTACAGTTGTCCCTTAAGCATCTTGACTACGGTGTATGCTGTCTCATCCTTACCCCTACCTGCGGGGTCAATGGACATCACTGAGCCATCCCACTTAGCTGTCTCTGTAGACACGTTCATGGGTGCAGCCCAATAGTCACCCTTCAGTCCAACATTAGGTAACTGCTTAACATTCTCTATCTGTTCTCTTCCTGATGCCCACTGAACGCTTACAGGGGCTTCAGACCAGCTACTAGGGCCAGACATTACCATAAAGTCATTGACCTTTAGAGGGTACTTATCGGCATCTGATAGGGATACATCAAGCATGAACTGTAAAGCAAAGCCTGATTTACCATAGGATGCCTCACGTTCTAGCAAATCGTCACTATCGAACCTATCAGGGTCTGTAGGTTGCCCCTCTACGTCAGGTTCATCAGCTACTATAGGGGCTAATTTGTACCCCATAGCTGTTTTTAGCCTGTCATCTGGGTATCTAGCTGGCCAAATACGGGTCTTATAGCCCCTTTCATCGAGTAAATTGTAGATAGACATCTCTGTTTGAGGGGTTCCAAGGAAGATAATACGTCCTCCAGGCTTCAATACCGCCTCAAATTCCTTGATTGTCTCTGCTAATTTGTCTCTCATCATCTGTGTCATAGAGTTATTTGCTGACTCTACGTCATCTGCGATGATTATTCCTGCACGAGAACCTGTAAGTTGGCCTGTAATACCTAGAGACTTCACAGAAGGCGCGTGAGAGGCTTTAGCGGGAGCCACATCAAAGCTAATCTTAGACATTCTTTGTCCATCTCTGGGTCTTAGGTGAGCCAGAATGGGCATCTCGTGGATGAGGCGCAGGGTAAAGGTAGAGAAATCATCTGCCCGTGTCTTTGAAGCTGATACTACAAGGATGTTTTCTTGTGGATTTAACAGCAGTTGGTGACAGACAAAGGCAGATGTTATCCATGATTTACCAACACCACGGAATGCTTCGATAACTATCCTGCGCTCCTCAGCGTTCTGTAGATAATCACTAAGGTCATACTGAATGGGTGTAGGGTTAGGAAGGTTAAGGTGCTTCCATGCCATGTATAAGAAGTTCTTAAAGTCTAATATCTGTTTATTTACCACGCTTTACAGCTCCAATATTTTGCTTTGGTCTTTGGGCCTGGGTTGTCACATCCATGTCTAGCCCTGAAGTTTTTACGTCTACCTTTGTTGTTCTTCTTGATGGTCATGTTAGGGTCACCAAACATCACCTTCTTTATCTTTGCGCCATCCTTAACGTAGACCTTAGACTTCTTCCTGCCCGCTCCAGGTTCCCCTTTAGAAATCCTAGAGGGGCTGTTTAGCTTAACTGTCTTGCCTTGATACTTAGCCATAACTTACCCCTTCTTCTTGAAGCCACCCTTCTTGGCTTTCATCTTTGCGTAGACTTTAGGGTCAATAGTGCTTTTCTTCTTAGAGCGACTGATGCCCTTCTTCTTTCTAATCTGCATGTTCTTATATAAAGACATAGGTATTCCTTACTGGATTTGTGTTGTGTCTGAATCGAAAGGTAAGTCCTCTAGCAGTTGTGCTAGGGCATTCTCATCAGTAGGGATAGCTGTAACGTCATTGTCCTTCAGGAACTGACGGGCTACGTTAAGCTCTGCTGATTTACACTCAGGGTCTCTTATCTTATCCAATAGTATTGTTGCCAATAACTCATGGAGTTCTTCTAGCTTAGAATCTTTCTTCATGTTATCTCTCCCGTTGAACGCCTTTGGCTTTCTCTACTGTTCGCATTGCGCCTAACCCAAGCATACCCATAAGCACAGGCATCATCTGAGTCAAATCAAGGATTGGAACCACAACCGTAGATTCAACCAGAGCAAGCGCAAAGTTTGCCAGTGGGATAACCATAAAGTTACTCGCCATACCAAGGACACATACCCATCCCACAGCAGGTCTCCAACCCGCAACAAATAAGTTTTTATGTGCCGCTTCTGTCTTATTAACTTCAAGCTGCGCTTTCGCAAGTGCCTGTGCATGCTTTTCAGCCATGGTCGATAGTTCAAAAGCAATAGCATTCTTCTTGTCTTTGTCCTCTATAAACTTATCTAGTAATCCCGATACGGGGCCAATTAATTGCTGTAACATAGTTTACCTCTGTAAGGGGCTTGCATTCAGGTAGTTCATACCCTGCCACAAGTCCTCTATTTCTTTAGTTAGTTTATTCATCCGTGTATCCACATCACCCATGCTGTCAGCAATAAGTTCTCCCTGCTTAACAACAGCTTTCATAGCCTCTATCTCTTTGGATAGCTCAGAAAGCTCTGCTTTGATTTCTAAGAGCTTTTCTTGTTGGGTTAGTATAGTCTCTAGGTGTGTCCCTAAAGTGGCTAATTTAGCCTTTAATTGACCCACATCGTTGTCCTGCAATCGTTGCTCTATTAGAGTCACTCTTTCTGTAACAGGTTTGATGTTAGGTATCTTTACAGCCTCTACAGTCTCAAGCCTTGAGTACAGACTTGATGCCGTCCAGACGGTTCCCCCGATACTCGTGCCTATCGTCAAGACAATGGCTATCCATATACCTTTGAATGAAGTGTTCCCTATTTTTAGTTCAGTATTCTCTAGGCTCATATTTCACATTCCGTTTGGTTCATGAAGCACTCATAGCCTAAAGCCACTGGGCTAGTCTGGAAGAACTCTGATTCGCTCCCTGCTGCCAATATGTCAGCCTCAGTTGCGTATAGGTCTAACCCAAAGTTCTGCCCGTTGAGGTACACTGCTGTCAGGTTCCTTGTTGTATTATATCCCATAGCTACCCACTGAGCATTTGCATCATAGAAGATGTTAGTCTGCTCTGCGGTTGTGTTAGCGTTCTCGATGCCTTGCTCTAGGAACTCTACAGCTTGCTCATTACCTGCAACTGCTAGGAACGCAGAGGCATTGTTAGCGTGTGTCTCTATGTCATCGACAGCCTGGTTGTATGTATCTACTTCTTCCTGGTCGATAGTAAGCACTTCTACATTAGCTGTAACAAACTCTTGTACCTCAGCTTCTTCCTGTGGAGTCTGTGCTTCTGAAGCAATCTCCGCCACCTGCTGTACAGCTATCATGTCCACCACAACTTCGGTGAAGGTCTCGATGGCGTTGTCCATTAACTCTAGCTCACCCATCGCCTTACCCTCTAGAACCTCCTGTATGTCCCCGTAAGGCAAATAAGTGTTCATGCCATAGAGTGCATCATTGTAAGCCTGAAGTTGCTCAGAAGAGATGTGAGCGGTGTCTGATAGCGTTCCTGATGACAGGGCATCGCCATGGTGTGCATACTCTGTAGCTGCACCTACTAGTAAGACCCCTTGTGTAATCTGGTCTACTATGGCTTGGCTAGATTCTAGGAGCGCATCGTATTCATCTGAGTGA
>Ga0102869_1000085_pt1 | contig 29845 bp, 25 predicted proteins | sample Colrivmet1546A02_FD_78444 | JGI IMG/M metagenome (GOLD analysis project Ga0102869, IMG submission 78444) | Estuarine microbial communities from the Columbia River estuary - metaG 1546A-02 | ecosystem: Environmental > Aquatic > Marine > Intertidal zone > Estuary | place: USA: Columbia River...
GGTCCCATCATCTTTGCGCCGACGCGCGCCGCCAAAGTAAGTTTTGAACCGGCAGTGAATGCCGGCTAACGCCCTAGACGCGGAATTTATCGCGAAAAGACATACCAATCCTGCCGCAGCATGCAAGCCGTTGGGTGTCAATATACACTTGCATATAAGTTTAAAATGGATATAAACTAGTGTTTGATTACGCCAAAACGGGCGATCTAATAATAGAAATACTCTTAAGACTTCTCTGGGGGAGATACCTGTGGGCAATATTACTAGCCTTAAATTAGTTAAAAAGTTAAATATTTTAGCGCTATCCATGGTGCTGTTTGGCCCTTCGTTGGCTACAGCGCAGGATGAAGCGTTAGAAGAAACACTGGTAAACAGCAGTGAGACAGAAGACCAGAGTTTGGTTTCTGACGCAGTTGATGAAATTATTGTCACTGGTTCTCGCTTAAAGAGAGACACGTATTCAAGTGTGTCGCCGATGCAAATCATTACAGCTGAGATGTCACGCGAAGTTGGTTTGATCAATCCCGGCGACATTCTTCAAACGTCGACAGCCTCCAGTGGTCAGCAGATTGACTTGACCTTTAGTGGATTCGTTCTCGATAACGGCCCAGGTTCTTCAACCGCAAACTTGCGAGGCTTGGGAGAAGCGCGAACGTTGGTGTTAGTCAATGGCCGCCGCCTTGCACCGGGTGGTGCAGAGGGTGCTCCTTACGCACCTAACCTAAATTTAGTACCAGGGTCTCTTGTTCAGCAATACGACATTCTGTTGGATGGCGCATCGTCAATTTATGGTTCTGATGCAATCGCCGGTGTTGCTAACGTAATTTTGCGTAAAGACTTTAACGGCCTTGAAATAGAGGGTTATTCGCGTCTACCTGAACACGGTGGCGGTGAAGACACATCGCTTAGTCTAACTTGGGGTAAAAACTACGACCGAGGGTTTGTTGGTTTCGGTGCTGAATATTCTGACAATAAACACGTCACTTACGCTCAGCGCCCATGGACTAGCGAGTGCGAGACTAACTATGAAATTGATCAGAGCGGTGAGTTCCGAACCACTGACCTGTATTACAGTAATGTTTACGGTATGAACGCAAGCAACTGCGTGCCATCTGCTCTGGCGGGTCGTGTTGCGGTGAGAACTCGTGCCGGTAGCATTTATTACACGCCAGGTACAAGTAATGGCGGGTGGCCGAATTTCTCCGAATCTAGCGATTCATTTGGTGGTGTTGATGGTGATGGTGATGGCGTAACTGACATCAGCTTTGACGATTACACTCTGAACGGAACACCTTACAAGCAAAATTCTTACATGTTCCCAGATTACACAACTGAAAACTATATGGCCTATGGCGAGTATACGTTTGAAGGTGAGGCGAACATTACGGGCTATTTTGAAGCGATGTATTCAACTGCAGAATACCGCACGATCTCTAGTCCGCCGCAGTTGTTTCCTACGGTTCCAGCTAACAACCCTTACAACCTTTGTAACCCGAATAATCCAGATGGTGTGGATTGTGGTCTAGCGCAAGATGCTTTGTACACAAATCCTAACTACGTAGCGTCGTTTGCTAACTACTACGAAGACTTGTGTGCCGGTTATGGTATCGGTCTGAGTGGCTGTACTCCGGCGACATTTGGTCGCTTGTTGGGTCCAGTAGGCCCTCTTTCTACCCAACCTATCGTGTCGGTTGTCGGCGATCGATCAACCACTGAGGTAGAGTTTGAACAGCAGCGTTTTGTTGCTGGATTTAAGGGCGATCTACCGGGCATTAACTTTGGTACGCTATCAGATTGGAGCTTCGATATTTATGGTAGCTACTCTTTATCATCGGGTAACTCACATCGTTATGGTATTCGCGGTGACAGGTTAAACCTATCTCTCGGTGTCTTCTCAACCACAAATACGCCATGTGAGAACAATACTGGCGCTGTGCTTGACAGTGACGTTGCGCCGGGCTGTGTCGCTGTAAATATGTTTGCGCCATCACTTTATCCAAAAGGCATTGTGGGTGATTTTGCAACGGCAGCGGAAAGAAACTATCTATTTGACTCGCGTGATTTTGATACAGAGTACGAACAGACTGTTATTTCAGGTTACATGACAGGTAATGTCTATGAACTACCTGCCGGTAACGTAGCGCTTGGTTTCGGTTTTGAATCTCGCCGCGACAAAATTACATCTATGCCTGACAACGTTGCTCGCGACGGACTGTTCTTTGGCTATTTCTCAGATGGTGGCGCAGTCGGTTCGAAAGATACCAATGAGCTGTTCGTCGAAGTTGAATTGCCACTCTTGGCTAACAAGCCTTTTGCCGAAGAGCTGACTGTCAACCTGTCAACTCGCTGGACTGACGATGAAATCTACGGCGCTAACTGGACTGAATCGTTCAAAATGGCGTGGCGTCCAATTAACTCATTGTTGGTGAGAGGTACTTATGGTTCTGCGTTCCGTGCGCCTAACTTAAGAGAACTTTATCTCGCTAACCAGACTGGTTTCGGTACCATCGGTGATCCATGTTATGTCTCGTCTGATGCTATTGATGCGTTGACGGGCACCTACGATCCAGCCAAAGACAAGCGTGAGCCTGAAATACTGACCAACTGTTTGGCGAATGGTGTAGACCCTACTCTTGCTTACGCGGCGGGTACTACGTCGTTTAGTACAGAGCTTTCAGCAGGTGGTGCGCTTGACTTGAATCCAGAAGAGTCAGAGTCATGGTCATTTGGTTTCGCTTGGGAACAGCCATTCTCTAATGAATTTGATTTAGCGATCAGCTCAACGTACTACGAGATTGAAGTTACCAACACGATTATTGAGCCTTCTGGCCAGTACATTGTTAACGACTGTTACGGCTCCACAACAGGTAACAGTGTGTTCTGTGATCGGATTAAGCGAGACCTTAGCGACCCTACTGATCCGCGCATTGATATTATCGATCAAGGATTTATCAACCGTGACAGTGAGACGGCTCGTGGCATAGATTTCAACATTGCCTTCAACGATGTGTGGACGATCATGGATCGCCCTTACAACATCGGTCTTGATTTAGTGGCGAATCGCCAGCTCGAACGCTCAACATTGTTTGTTGATGCTGAAGGCAATGAAGACTTCGAAGAATACGCAGGCGAGTGGGGCTTCCCCGGCTGGAAGGCGAATATGTTCTTCCGCGTTGGTTACGACGATTGGCGCTTTACCTGGGAGTCGCGTTTTATCAAGTCTGTTCATCAGGATGCTCTGTCCGTTGATGAGTTCAGCGATGCCTTCACTGCATCTGACACCTGTTTAGGCCCAGCCTACGGCGATGTTCTATGTCGCGACTACGGCGATGCCAAAGATTACGTGACACATAACGTGTCGCTGTACTACTCGGCAGACAACTGGGATGTAGGCTTTGGTGTGCGCAACTTAGAAGATAAAGCGCCACCTAAAGTAGACGGCTCTGAAATTTTGTCAGTCAACAACGCGCCTATCGGTTATGGTTATGACCTGAACGGCCGAGTGTTCTTTATGAACGTTTCTTACAGATTTGGAAATGCTGACTAGATCTGAAGAACATTAGTCTTTAAGCCCTCTAACGGTTCTCCGTATGAGGGCTTTTTTATTTGGATAAACTCACACTTTAAGATATGACTATGCCAATGTTTACGCGATTTTTTTTACTGTTATTTCTGTTTATTAGCAGCGCATCCTCTGCGCAAGCCAATAGTGAAAGCCAGCCTTATCCGCTTGAATACTGGGCTATTCGTTCAGCGATAAATAATGCCCAGCTATCTCCAGATGGAAAATACTTAGCATTGATGACCATTCCTAGTAGAAATGGTGATCCAATTATCGAAGTGTATGAAGCAGATAATTTACAAGCAGACCCTTTCCGAGTGAATGCAGATCCCATGGAAATCACAAGTTTTTATTGGGCCGGTAATGAGACCATTATTTTTAGCTTGCGTCAGAAGGTGAGAGAGCGCATTGATGGATTTAATGAAGGGGTTTATGAGAGCAAAATAGCTCTGCTCGACTTAAAAAAGAAAAAATTAAAAACCTTTAATGAAAGAAACCCTTACATCGTTGATTTACTGCCAAGCAAGCCCGATAAAATTATTATTTCTTTCGCAGAGGGCGGCGGCGACGGACCTGGCTCTAAGGTTAAGGGTGCCTTCCGGCCCAGTGCATATTGGGAATTTGATCTAAAAAAAGGCAGCAAAAAGCTGTTAATTCGCGGCAAGATTTCTCTCGGGGGTATCGATTTTGACGATCAAGGTAACCCTTGGGCTGCTCGAGGCTATGATATTGCCACCTCAGAGTATCTCTGGTACTACCGAGCCAAGGACAGCGCTGATTGGCAATTGATTCATCGTCAGCATGAAGACAATTTTGAGGAGTTCTCAGTTGTTGGCAAGGATCCAGAGCTACAAGATCATTTATTGGTGCTTGCACACAACGGCAATGACAAGATTGGACTGTGGTCGTTTGATGCTAAGAATAACAAGTTCGCAGAGTTGGTTTATCGGCGCTCAGATGTCGATGTCTACTCAGTCAAAAGGCACTCAAACACTTGGACTAAGCCAGATCTAATCACCGCAGTGGTTTATTACAAAGACGCATTTCACTCGGAGTACTTTGATCCTGAGGAGGGCGCCCTTGAGGAGCAGCTAAAGGGAATCATTCCTCATGCTCACACGCTGCGAATAAACAGTCGTTCACGAGATGGCAGCTCGATGACTATTTATAATGCCGGTCCACGAGATCCAGGCACCTACTTCTTGCTTAAGGCTGGGATTCTTACGGTGGTTGGCACAAAGCAGCCCCTGTTGGCGAGCGACCAGCTTGCGGATGTTGAATATATTAATTACAAAGCGCGCGATGGAAAGATTATTCCCGGTTTTATAACGATTCCTAATTCGAAGCCGCCGTACCCACTTGTTGTACTCCCCCACGGCGGGCCATTTGTGCAGGAGGTTGTGGTCTTTGACGAGTGGTCGCAGATGCTCGCCAATAATGGCTATCTGGTCTTTCAACCGCAGTATCGCGGATCATTGGGTTACGGATTGGACTTTTACCAGTCAGCATTTATGAAAGGCGGGCAGGGCGGCTATAAGATGCAAGACGATAAAGATGATGGCGCCCAGTACTTGGTCGACAAAGGTCTTGTTGATCCAACTCGAATGGCGATGTTTGGCTGGTCTTATGGCGGTTATGCTGCATTGGTTGCCGCAGCCAGAACGCCTCAGTTATATCAGTGCGTGATTGCGGGTGCAGCGGTAAGCGACCCTTTAATGCAAATTAACTATTACCGCTTTTTGATGCGCGGTGCTAGTAAAGAGGAGCAGCTAAGGATGTGGGATGACAGCGTGTCGCCACTGCTTGAGGCCGGAAATGTCAATGTCCCTATGCTCTTAATTCACGGTGACGTAGATCAGCGCGTGCCATTGGCTCATGCTGACAAGTACCGTAAAGCGCTTGATGAAAACAAAAAAACCTATAAATATGTTGAGCTTAAGGGCGCAGACCATTTTTCGAGCACCTTATTTTTTGACCATAAGCTGACACTTTATAGCGCGCTAATTGAGTTTTTAAGCAAGGACTGTTTTTCTGCTTCAGCAGGTTGAGACGTCTCCATGTTTATTTTTACCTCGTTAAACTGTCTCGTCCTAAGATAAGCTGACGGGACAGTCTCCTTAAATAAAGTGCGCCTAGCTATACTCGCTTTTTTCAAGCGCCTCTAACCGGAGATCGGTTAGCGATTTAAGCTGATTGATTAATAATCCAATAAAAAGTAGTCCAGCGAATATTCCCGCAACCATAAAGCCGTACTCGGCATCGCCGAGCTACGGCCATATCACGGCCACACCAAAACCACATTGGTCAAAAACTGATGTTGCGGGGTACTTCCAGACTGAATTTAATGTCCCTATAGGCTTCGATACTGATGTTAACGGCTCAGCGCTGGGTGAACATTTGTACGGTGCAGGACAAAATATCTCTGACTTTGTTTATGTCACTGTCGGTACAGGTATAGGCGCAGGCATTTTTGTTAATGGCGCGTTACTTAAAGGTATGGTTCATTCCGAGCTAGGTCACATGCGATTGCCGAGAGATCCAGGCCAAGACTCTTTTGCGGGTAACTGTTTTTTTCACGGCGACTGTCTAACTGGTCTAGCTGCTGGTCCAGCGATCAATGCTCGTTGGAACTGCAGTGGTTCAGCATTGCCTGAACATCATCCGGCTTGGGATCTTGAAGCCCAATATCTGGCACTGATGTGTGTCAATATTGTCATGAGTTATTCGCCAAAGCGGATTATCCTCGGCGGCGGTGTAATGGATCAGCGTCATCTTTTCCCTGTGATCCGACGCAAATTTGCCCACTTATTGAATAACTTTATGCTGCCTGAGACGCCGCTGGAAGATTACATAGTGCCACCAGGATTGCCAGGCACCTCAGGTGAGGTTGGAGCGTTAGCATTGGCGGTTAATGCTGAGTTCGGATTGCGTTAGCCCCTTGTAGCCCATTCATTGGGTTTTTAAGCAATGAATCGCCACTAGTCTGCTAGACACCTTTTAGTCGCACACAATCTGCGACTCGGAAGGTGAGGTTCCCCCGAGGGTATAAAGTTTGATAGAAATTAGAGACTTGACCGCTTTTGGAACTAAAGGCAGGGTGGGGATAGATGTGAACGGTGGTACAGCTTGTGATTCTTGCTAACGTGGTGCCCAGAAGAGGACTTGAACCTCCACACCCTTTCGAGTACTAGCACCTGAAGCTAGCGCGTCTACCAATTTCGCCATCTGGGCATAACAACTTGCATGTCCCCATGTGACGTCTTTCATGCCTTATATGGCAGCACCTCACACAGCGGGCGCGAACTATAGTAACCGCCGAAGATTTTGTCAATTGGAGGCCTCGAAATTAATAATTTTGTGAGCCAGTTTTTCGACATTTAAATGAATAAGACCACAATCCCCCCGTCATAACCTTTTTTAAGCTCAGCGTTCTGTCGAGCTGGGGTTAAAAATTGCAACAGGGACGATTGTTGAAGGTTATGGCCACAACATTAAAACTTACAAGGAGTTAAATCATGTTAAACGCAAGTAAAAAAATCCTACTAGTCAGTGCTTCTCTCATCGCCCTCGGCGGCTCAATCAATGCGCTTGCAGCGCCTTCAAGCAATGCCAGTCCTGTTGCTGTTGAGCGTGTAGAGCAGATGGTGAATGTCAACAAGGCTTCTGCAGAGGAAATTGCGGCGGTGCTCAAGGGCGTGGGCACAAAAACCGCCAATGCGATTGTGGCGTATCGTGATGCCCATGGCGCCTTTACCACGATTGATTCATTGACGCTGGTGAAGGGCATTGGAGCTAAGACCATCGAGAAAAATCAATCGAGAATTATGCTTTAGTCAACGGAGTACTGATGTAGAATAATCCAGCCGCCCATCGGGGCGGCTGGATTTTTTTTGCTTCTCTATGTGACAGAGATGGGTGCAGTGCTCGTATGACAGTTGATGCAACGATAACCATTTTAATACTTGTTAGCTTTTTGGTGGTTGCGGTTAGTGGCCGTCTGGCTGTCGATTTCGCGCTCGTGCTTTGCATGACCGCGCTGCTGGTGTCGGGTGTGCTGACGCCCAACGAGGCCTTTCAGGGCTTTGCCAATCCCGCCTTGTTTATTATTGCCTGTTTTTATGTCGTGTCAGCCGCCATTAAGGAAAGCGGTGCGCTGCACTGGTGGATTATGCGATGGCTGGGTCAACGCAAGCCGGTCAGTCGAGCAATTCCGCGAATAATGTGGCCTGTAGCCCTGATCAGTTCAGTGATAAGCAACACGCCTGTGGTTGCAATTTTTATCCCGCTGATTCAAGACTGGTGTCGCCGCCACAATATTACCGCGTCCAAACTTCTGATTCCCCTCAGTTATGCATCTATCTTGGGTGGCACCTGCACCTTGATTGGTACCAGCACAAATTTATTGGTCGTAGGTATGTTGCAGGGAACGCCCGAGGCTGACGAGCTGAGTCTGTTTACACCCGCGCTAGTGGGTCTGCCGCTGGTGGTTATCGGCGTGCTCTATTTTGTTGTGCTGGGTCATCGTTTACTGCCGGCGCGGCAGGGGATCAGTGAGTCTACCCCCGATTCTAGAGAGTATGCGGTGAGTATGCGCGTGGAAGAGGGCGGCGCTTTGTCAGGTATGACGATTGCTGACGCAGGCCTGCGTCACTTGCAACACAGCTTTTTGTCGGAGCTGCAATCGAAAGGGCACGTTATTCCTGCGGTTGGACCGGAAGAAATTTTGAAAGACAACGATATTTTAGTCTTTGTTGGACAGCCGGAGGCCGTTAGTGAGCTGCGACAGTTTAGAGGCTTAGTGCCGGCGGAAGGCGAGATCCTGAAATTAGATGTGCCTTACAGCTCGCGTGCCCTAATAGAAGCAGTGGTTTCACCGACATCTAACTTGGTTGGCAAAACGGTCAAAGAGTCGACATTTCGAACCCTATTTGGCGGTGTTATTTTATCGGTTTCTCGAAATGGTCAGCGTATCAGCCAAAAGGTTGGCAGCATTGTTGTTCGCTCGGGTGACACGCTTTTACTGGAAGCGGCTAGAGGCTTTGTGCGCCGTCACCGCTATAATCGCGACTTCTTATTACTCAGCCGAATTGACGATGCAACCATTCCTAACCTAAGCAAGGCGCCGGTCGCACTAGGCTTATTGGGACTGTTTATTGTTTTAGTCGTCACGGGCAGCCTGTCTTTGATCGCCGCCTCTCTCCTGCTGGTGATTGCGCTGGGTGCAACCAAGTGCATTTCACTAGAGTTTGCCCAGCGCAGTGTCGACATGCGCCTGTTATTGGCGATTGGTGCCTCGCTTGCGCTAGGGTTTGCCCTGCAAAAAACCGGGCTGGCTGGCCTTGCCGCACAGGGCATCATGTCACTGGCCGACGGCAATCCGTACATTAATTTGCTCTTGCTTTATGTGGTGACGGTGATCGTTACCGAGCTCATTACCAATAATGCCGCCGCAGTGCTTATGTTTCCGTTGGCGCAGTCCCTTAGCGTCGAACTGGATGCCAGTCTGCTGCCCTTTGTGATGACAATTATGTTTGCCGCATCAGCAAGTTTTTTGACGCCTTTTGGTTATCAGACTAACCTTATGGTTCAGGGGCCGGGCGGCTATCAATTTGGGGACTATTTTCGTGTGGGTATACTGTTGAGTCTTCTGGTGGGTGCTAGCGTAGTTTTTTTAGTGCCAATCGTCTGGCCTTTCTAGTGTTATTAATTATTTAATCTATACTGTTTAGAATAATTCGTTTCTAAGGTGCGCCGCAAAGGCGTCACCAAGAACAGAGTATTTTGCCAATACAATCACTGACTGCCTTCGTGAAAACGAGGTGTTTGTCAGGATAATAAGAGAGTGATAATGACAGAGTTGCGCTGCTTCAAGGCCTACGATATTCGTGGTCAATTGGGGACTGAGTTAAATGAAGATATAGCCTATCGCATCGGGCGAGCCTATGCGGAGTTTCTCAAGCCGCAAACGATTGTTTTGGGCGGTGATATTCGTCTCACCAGTGAAGCTTTAAAGGCTGCACTTAGCGACGGTATTCGCGATGCCGGTGCCAACGTCATCGATATTGGTATGGTGGGCACCGAGGAAGTCTATTTTGCCACATCGCACCTGAAGGCAGATGGTGGCATCGAGGTGACGGCAAGCCATAATCCGATTGATTACAATGGTATGAAGCCTATTCGTGAAGGGTCGCGGCCGATTAGCTCGGACACGGGCCTGCTCGACATAAAACGCCTTGCTGAAGCCAATCAATTTGCGCCCGTCGATGCTGCCGCTCGTGGCGGCTACGAGAAACGCTCGGTCTTGAACGAGTACCTCGATCATCTTCTTGGCTACATCGACAATGAGGCTATTCGGCCAATCAAGCTGGTCATGAATGCAGGGAATGGCGCCGCCGGCCATGTGGTTGACGCCATTGAAACGCGTTTTGCGGACCTCAAACTGCCGATTGAGATTATCAAAATTTTCAACGAACCCGACGGCACCTTCCCCAACGGAATCCCCAACCCAATTCTGCATGAAAATCGGGCGCCAACAATTGATGCGGTGCTGGCGCATGGTGCGGATATGGGTATTGCCTGGGACGGCGATTTTGACCGCTGTTTCCTTGTCGATGAGAAAGGCCAGTTTATTGAAGGCTATTATATTGTCGGTCTTTTGGCTGAAGCGTTTTTATTGAAAAACCCTGGCGCGAAAATTGTCCACGACCCACGGCTGACATGGAACACCATTGACGTGGTGACACGCGGTGGCGGCCAAGCCATTCAGTCGAAAACGGGTCACGCATTTATTAAAGAGCGCATGCGTGCGGAAGATGCGGTGTATGGCGGGGAGATGAGTGCGCACCACTATTTTCGCGATTTCTTTTACTGCGACAGCGGCATGATTCCGTGGCTGTTGGTGATGGAACTGATTACCCGCAGCGGTAAGCCCCTGTCTGCTTTGGTCAACGATATGGTGATGGCGTATCCATCGCCCGGCGAGCTAAACCGCACAATTGCTGATCCGGCAGCTGCCATCAAGCGGGTCCGTGAGCATTATCAGGCGGATGCCTTGGTGATCGACGAGACCGATGGAATCTCCATGGAATTCCCACAATGGCGGTTTAATTTGAGGATGAGCAACACTGAGCCTGTGGTGAGACTCAACTTAGAGACCCGCGGGGATAGTGTGCTACTCGCGAAACATGAGAAAGCGCTTCTTTCTCTTCTCAATTAGGTATAATTCCGCGCAGAGCGAATCTCACAGGATGTTGGATATGACGAGCTGGTTTTTACTCCAGACAAAATCACGGCAAGAGCAACGAGCGGTCGAAAACCTCGAGCGCCAAGGCGTTGCGTCGTTCTGCCCAATGATTCGCGTCGAAAAAATCGTCAAAGGCGCGCGGGTCGTTAAGCGTGAAGCGCTCTTTCCTGGCTATCTCTTCGTCAATTTCAGCCAAATCACTGTCTCAGCAACTACTGTTCGTTCGACCCGCGGCGTCAGCCATTTTGTGACCTGTGCAGGTTCGCCGGTTCTCGTGCCAGAGGGTTTGATTGAGCAGTTGCAAAAACGCACCGAGTCAAGCAGTGACGAAATTGTCTCGAACTTGCCGAAAGTAGGCGATCAATTACAAATTATCGAAGGCCCGTTTCGCGGCCTCAACGCCATATTTGCGCAAACCGATGGCAACCAGCGTGCCATTGTTCTAATCAATCTTTTAAATCAACAGGTAAAAGCATCGCTGTCGTTTAGCAGCCTTGTCGCCGTCGGTGCTAGCTAGCAGAGAGTAACGGTACAGCCGCTATCGGAAAATGATAGGCGCAATTTGAATGGACGCAGGATAAATAACATGGAGCAGTTTATGGTAAGCAGAAAGACCTTCCCTTTTCTTTTGTTGAGCACAATATTATGGGCTTTCAGCGCCGGTAGTGGTGCTCAGAATACGAATGTGGGAGATGTTCAAGACAGTCTTCAAGAAGCGAGGAAAGTGTGTAGCAGCCTCACCGCTGAAAACAAACAGTTGGCCAAAGTGGCCGGTTACGATCTCGACAAGCTCTGCAGTGGCCTCCATTCACTTAAATTGACCGACGAAACGGATGATGAGCAGCCGGTTGTTTTACCTCGCGGCCAAAAAAGTTCAGAGCTGGACGATAGCCAAATGTCGGAGGAGCCACATAAGTCTCAGCAGTCGGATGAGAAAAAATAGTACCCAGAGAGCTAACGCCGTTTGGTTACGATCTCTTTGCTGGCGAGCCAACCAGCTTTCAGCCAGCGGCAAGCGCACCGGTGTCGCCCAGCTATCTGCTTGGCCCCGGCGACACGATTCAGCTGCGTTTTTACGGCAAACTGAACGAGTCCTACGATCTTGAAATTAACCGTGCCGGTTCAATAGATTTCCCCCAACTAGGCCCGATTACTCTGGCGGGCATGCCTTTTAGTGACGCGCAAAAACTGCTGCAAAAGCGTATTTCCAAAGAAATGATCGGCGTTGAGGCGAGCATCAGCCTCGGGCAGTTGCGCTCCATACAGGTGTTTATGCTCGGCGAAGCTTACAAGCCTGGAACCTACACCATCTCAGCGCTTTCAACCATTACCAATGCACTGTTTCTGTCGGGCGGCGTCAGTGATATTGCCTCGCTGCGCAGCATCCAGTTAAAGCGCGCGGGCAGCGTAGTGGCGACCCTTGATCTCTAAGATCTTTTGTTGCGCGGCGATACATCAAAAGATGCGCAACTGCAGTCGGGCGACGCTATCTACATTCCTACCGTCAAAACAACCGCAGCCGTTGACGGCGAGGTACGGCGGCCAGCAATTTATGAGTTAAAAGGTCATGTAACCGCTGAACAGTTGGCTGAACTGGCGGGCGGATTGCTGCCAACCGCCTTTCATAAACGTGCACGTATTCACCGCGTTGGTACATCTGGTTTTATGACGGTGCTGGACATTGATTTGAGCACCGAAAAAGGGCGCAAGACGCAGATAAAAAGTGGTGATCGGTTGATGGTTGACGCTGCGGTAGAACAGCAGGAGTCGATTGTTCGAGTGTCAGGCCATGTTCATCACCCCGGTGAATTTCTCTGGCGCGACGGCTTGCGTATTTCTGATGTCCTCACCAGCGTTAACCGCCTCAAAAAAGAGGCTGACCTAGACTTTGCCTTGATACACCGCGAAATGCCGCCGGTTGGCAAAATTGAACCTATTTTTGTCGACTTGCGGGCGCTACTCGCCGACCCTAAAAGCAGTGCCAATATCCCATTCTTTCCTCGCGATGAATTGATAGTGTTTTCCAATCAGCCCAATCGAGCAGAGACATTGGAGCAACTGGTGGAAGCGCTCAAGCAGCAGTCGCGCTCAGGTGAAATGGCCCGCGTCGCCAGTATTGCAGGCACAGTGCGTTCACCCGGAGAGTACCCTCTGACACAGGGCATGACCTTAACACAACTAATTGCCGCAGCAGGGGGGGGCAAGGAAGAGGCTTACACCCAGGTTGTTGAACTGTCGCGACAAGACTTTAGTGATGTTGAAGGTGCAGTCTCAGATCATCGCCGCATCGCACTCGCGGACGCTATAAACGATCCAAAACTTGATCCCATGCTGCAGCCCTATGATGTTGTTGCCGTGCGAACAATTCCTGAATTTCGCGAAAGCTTAAGCGTTAAATTACAAGGCGAAGTGCGCTTTCCTGGCACCTATGCGTTTAAGCGCGGCGAGACATTGACGCAAGTGCTTGAGCGCGCTGGCGGGCTAACAGCGATGGCGCACGCCAGCGCCGCGGTCTTTACCCGTGAAGATTTGCGAGAGCAGGAGGCAAAACAGTTAGAAGATTTACGTAAGCGATTACGTGCCGATCTTGCCATCGCTGGTCTCGAACAGGCCAATGAAGGGGAGTCGGTTGATATAGATGATGGAAAAAAAACTGCTGAGCGAACTCGAATCCAGTCAAGCATTGGGTCGATTGGTGCTGGATCTTCCCAGTATTCTTGATGGGTCATTGGAGGATGTTACGCTGAAAAATGGCGATCTCTTGGTAATACCTGAGTACCACCAAGAGATAGCGGTTATTGGCGAAATTCAGCATCCATCTTCACATCTCTTCAACCGCAAATACACGCTACAAGATTATATTGATCTCAGCGGTGGAACCAATAATCGCGCCGATAAAAAACGGATCTATGTGGTTAAGGCGGATGGATCAGTGGCATTACCCGGACGCTCTGGTTGGTTTAAGCGCCGCTATGTCAGTATTGATCCCGGCGACACCATTATTGTGCCACTGGATATAGACCGTCGGCGTGCACTCACGGTTTGGAGTGAAGCGAGTACCATAATTTATCAGTTGGCACTGGGCGCTGCTGCAATTAATAGTTTTTAAGTTGTTCTAAAGGGAATTAGACCATGTTGATCATTGAACGATCAGACAATTACAGCGCTAGACAAGGTGGCGCTAGACAAGGTGGTACTAGACAGGGCGTCGCGAGTATTTTTGTAAAATACATGCACGTCTTCGTTATGCTCTTTTTGGCGTTGAGCACCACTTGTGCAGTGCGAGCGGAACCGTGGCTTGATACGCGCAATGTTGGCTTGAGAGTCGATATTGAGCGCCTTTCAAACGAAGGTATCATTACTGTTCCGATCAACACTTGGCCGCTTATGTGGTCCAGTATTTTGAATGATTTAGACGCTACCGATAGCAAGACAGTCCCCTCAAGTTTACACGCCAGCTACGCACGCGTTATCACTGCCGCGCGTGCGGCAACACGAACCCACAAAGCGCAGCAATCAGTGCGCGTGTCAGGTGCTAACCAATCGCACGTGTTGCGTCACTTTGGCGACACAGGACGAGACGACGCCGAGTTCAGCCTGCGACGCAATGATATGACCGAGCACTTCGCCTACAATCTTGAAGCGACCCGTGTGGTAAATCCCTGGGATGGTGAAAAACAGCACTACGACAACAGCTATCTTGGGTTTGTTTGGGGAAACTGGATCGCCCTCGTGGGCAGTGTTGAACGGTGGTGGGGCCCCGGCTGGAACAGCAACCTCATTCTCAGCAATAATGCGCGACCGACACTCGGAGCCTCGTTGCAACGCAACTACTCAGAGCCGTTCGATGTGCCGGTTCTCTCTTGGTTAGGGCCGTGGACAACCAATCTCTTTATCGCCAAATTGGATGATGAACGGGTGATCAACAATGCCAAACTGATAGGCATGACTGTGGGTTTTCGACCTATCCCGCGCCTCGAAATTAACCTTCGCCGTACTGCGCAGTGGGGTGGAGACGGCAGGCCGGAGACCTTCAGCAATTTCCTTGAGCTGGTGACGGGGCTTGCGGATAATTGCGGCAGCTCAAGCTGCAAAGCGCAGGAGCCCGGCAATCAATTGGGCGGTATAGATGTCCGCTGGAATCTGCCTTGGTACAACAGTGCGCTCTATTGGCAAACTGTGGGTGAAGATGAAGCCGGCGGACTGCCGTCAAAGAGAGCCAGCCAAGTCGGCCTGCAATTTAACTTTAGCGGTAATGGGTTCGATGGTATTTTATTTATCGAGCACGACGATACCAGCACCAAATCATCGCAGGCTCGTTACAATGTCCTCTACAATCACAGTATTTACAAAACCGGTTATCGCTACCAAGGGCGCGCAATCGGTGCAACATGGGACAACGATTCACAGGTGACTAGCCTCGGTGCGGTGGGTTATTTAGCCAATGGTGATAGGCTCGAAGTGCTTGCTAGCTATGGTGAGTTAAATGTCGATAGTATCGATGGCGTTGGCTCAATGCATTCGATTACCACCCATGGCAGCAAATTCAACTCTTTTGTAACAAAATGGCAGCGGCCGTTTTTGTGGGGGGATATTGAGCTAGAAGGGCGCTATACCGATCAGCAGATCGACCAGTTTGGGCGTCAGGAAGACAAGCTGCGCGCTGCCCTCACGCTGAATTATAAGTTTGATTAGGATAGTAATATTCCATAGCAAAGGATTGAACAATGTTATTGAAACCTAAGAATGATGAATTAGATTCCTTCAGAGGTGTTTTAAACGGACTGATCCTCAGCTCTATTTGGTACCTCTCACATTAACCGGCGGAAACAGGAATGACTCACGTGAAGAAGCAAAAAGGAATTATTTTGGCCGGCGGCTCAGGGACAAGGCTTCACCCCATCACGCTTGCCGCCTCCAAACAGCTACTGCCAGTTTATGACAAGCCAATGATCTACTATCCGCTGTCAGTACTCATGCTGGCTGGAATTCGCGAGGTGCTGATAATTTCAACGCCGGTTGATTTGCCAGGATTTCAGCGCATGCTGGGCGATGGCAGTCAGTTTGGTATTCGCATCTCCTACGCTCGACAACCCTCGCCGGATGGCTTGGCGCAGGCATTTATTATCGGCGAAGACTTTATTGGTGATGACAATGTTGCACTGGTTCTTGGCGATAATATTTTCTATGGTCAGCATTTCACCGATAAACTCGCAAGCGCGGTAGCACGTCAACAGGGTGCAACGATCTTTGCCTACCATGTCAACGACCCCGAGCGTTTTGGCGTCGTCGCCTTTGACAGTGACGGAAAGGTTACCAGCATTGAAGAGAAACCCAAGGCCCCCAAATCCAGATATGCCATTACCGGCCTCTACTTTTACGACAACGATGTTATTAAAATCGCCAAAACGATCAAACCCTCGGCGCGAGGTGAACTTGAAATCACCGACATCAACAATGCCTACCTTGCCCGCGGTGATTTAAATGTTAGCTTGCTGGGGCGCGGATTCGCGTGGCTCGACACCGGTACCCACGACGCATTGCTTGAAGCCGGACAATTTGTGCAAACCATAGAGCATCGCCAAGGACTCAAAGTTGCCTGCCTTGAAGAAATAGCCTACCGGCGCGGCTGGATCAGCGCAGAGGGGCTACAGCAGCAGGCGAGTGCGCTGATAAAAACTGGTTATGGTCAATACTTACAGAAGGTCTTAGAGGGTTATTGATGAACGTTATCGCAACCAAGATACAAGATGCAGTGATTATTGAACCCAAGGTGTTTGGTGATCAGCGCGGGTTTTTCCTCGAAACCTACCAACAGCAGCGCTACCGCGAGTTGGCGAATATACAATTACCCTTTGTACAGGATAATCACTCACGCTCCAGCAAAGGGGTTCTGCGCGGACTCCATTTTCAAAAAACAAAGCCGCAAGGAAAGCTTGTCAGAGTCGTGCGCGGCGAAGTGTTTGATGTGATCGTCGATCTGCGTAAAAATTCCCCCAGTTTTGGTCAGTGGCAGGGGGTATGGCTATCAGAAGAAAATCATCGACAAGTTTGGTTGCCGCCGGGTATGGCTCATGGCTTTTTGGTCACCTCCGAGACCGCAGATTTTGAGTATAAATGCACCGATTTCTATGACCCTAAGGATGAAGCCTGCCTCCTGTGGAATGATCCCGATATCGGCATTGAATGGCCCGCAATCACGCCGATTCTGTCAGAAAAAGATGCATTAGGACAACGGTTCAAGGATCTAACTGCATGAAACTACTCATTACCGGTGCTGCAGGTCAACTCGGGCACGCCTTTGCCGCGGAGTTGAGTGCGCAGACAACATTTACATTTTGTGCCTTTAGTCGCGCCGATTTGGATATCACCTCTGCCGAGCACGTCAACGCTGTCATTGTTCGCGAACAGCCCGATGTCGTGATCAACACCGCCGCCTACACACAGGTCGATCTGGCAGAAGCGGAGCAGGATAGCGCCTATTTGGTTAATGAAACCGGCCCCGCCAACCTCGCCGAAGCCTGCCGTCGCCACGACATCCCGCTGATACACTTTTCCACAGACTATGTTTTTAATGGCAGTAAAAAAGGACCCTGGCGGGAAGACGACGCCACCGCCCCCTTAAATGTTTACGGCGCCAGTAAGTTCGCGGGAGAAGAGGCTATTAGACAAATTCATAAAAAGCATCTTATCTTTCGCAGCAGCTGGATCTTCTCTGAATTTGGTCACAACTTTGTCAAAACCATGCTTCATGTAGGCTCTTTGCGAGAGCAGATATCAGTGGTCAGCGATCAAATCGGCAAGCCAACCTGCGCCCGAGAGCTTGCTAAATTGACCCTAGCGTTGCTGCCATCTCTCGACAATCAGTGGGGAACCTACCACCTCGCTCAGCCGCAGATTGTCAGCTGGCACGGCTTCGCTGAAGAGATCTTCACCACAGCGCGCCGAATCGACAGCGACTACTGGAACAATCATCTAGTTGTCCAGAAGGTGAAGCCGATATTAACAAAAGACTACCCCACCCATGCTCAGCGCCCCATTAATTCAGCGCTCGAGAGTGGAAAATTTGAATCAACATTTGGATTAACCATCAAAGATTGGCGGCAATCTCTTGCGGACACTTTAGGAGCCTTGCAAGCGCATGACTGAGTACTCCCCGAAAAATATTCTTGTCACCGGCGGTGCAGGATTTATTGGCTGCAATTATGTGCGCTACATGTTGGCACGCTATGAGCAGATCACTATCGTCAACCTAGATAAACTCACCTACGCAGGCAGTCTCGATAACCTGCATAACTTGCCCGGTGAAAGTCGCCATAGGTTTGTTCAGGGCGATATATGCGACCAGTCGCTGGTTACGCAATTACTTCAACAGCACAACATCGATACCATTGTTCATTTTGCCGCCGAAAGCCACGTGGACCGCTCTATCAGTGGGCCGGCAGAGTTTATTAAAACCAATGTTGTCGGCACACTCTCTCTGCTCGAAGCTGCGAGGGAAGTCTGGCAGAAAAAGTTTGGACTCAATGCAAAACAGTGCCGCTTTCACCACATATCCACCGACGAAGTGTACGGCACCTTAACGCCCAGTGACCCACCCTTTACAGAAAATACCGCCTATGCACCCAACTCTCCCTACTCCGCGTCGAAAGCTGGGTCGGACCATTTAGTTCGCGCGTGGCATCACACGTATGGCATGCCCGTCACCACGACTAACTGCTCAAATAACTACGGCCCATACCAGCACAGCGAAAAATTTATCCCCACCGTGATTCGCGCCTGCCAGCAGCAGCAACCCATTCCGCTGTATGGCGACGGCAGCAATATTCGCGATTGGCTTTATGTCGAGGATCATTGCGCCGGTATCGACGCCGTTGTTCGCAGAGGTAGGTTGGGCGAAACCTACAATATTGGTGGCATCAACGAATGGGCCAATCTCGATATTTGTCACCTCATCTGCGACCTAATGGATCAACAAAACCCCACCGCGGCACCTCATCGCCAATTAATCACATTTGTCACAGATCGTCCCGGCCATGACTGGCGCTACGCAATTAATGCAGAGAAAATTGAAACAGAAATTGACTGGCGGCCACGAGAGACCTTTGAGACGGGTATTGTAAAAACTGTGAGCGAAGTTATAGAGACGCAATAGCTAACTGGCGCACAGCCAGGACAGCCAAGACAAACAAAAAGGAACTTTACCATGCAAAATGATCTTGCATCGCCGTTAGTCGAAGATGAAATAGACCTCAAAGAAATAGCCGTTGCCCTTTGGCGCGGCAAGACGATAATTATCGCTATCGTAAGTGTCTGCGCGATCCTTGCGGTAACTGTTGCACTTCTGATACCGAATCAGTACAAAGCCACAGCCTTAGTGGCACCTGCGCAGAGCAGCAGTTCGTCAGCCTTGGGCGCTATGGCGTCTCGTCTTGGTGGTCTCGCGACTTTGGCTGGTATCAATGTCGGCTCCGGTGACAACGTAACCGAAGCACAAACAGCCATCGAAATTATGCAGTCGTGGCAATTTATTGAAACCTTTGTGCAAAGCCATAATCTTCAGGCCGCTATTGTTGCTGCCGATGGGTGGAATAGCCAAACCAACCAGATCACCTTCAACAGTGATATCCACGACAGCGAGCGCGACGAGTGGATTCGCAAACCTCCATCGGGTAAAACAGCCCAGCCCGCTAGTTGGGAGCTCTATCAAGAATTCTCTAACCGATTAAGTGTCTCCACAGAAAAGACCAGCGGACTAATTACAATTTCGATTGAGTATTATTCTCCGATTCTTGCTCAGCAGTGGGTGGAACTATACATATCATCCATAAACGCCTATATGAGGGAACGTAAACTCACGCAGGTGAACAACAATATTGATTATCTGAAGGCTCAAATAACCAAAACGGCCTTTGCCGATATGAAAGAAGTTTTTTATCAAATTATTGAAGAGCAGATAAAAAGTAAAATGCTGGCAGAAGCAAGCCCAGAATATGCCTTTGTTACAGTAAACCCTGCCATGGTGCCTGAGGAGAAGTCATCTCCAAAGCGCGCCTTAATTTGCTTATTAGTGACCTTCCTCGGGTTTATGCTTGCAGTCTTTATCGTATTGATCAGGCATTACGCAACCTCTACAAATGTCGATATCAAATAGGGCCATGTCGCCGTAGTTATTTTTCTAATCCATAATCGGTAAAGATGATGCACTGCGCAGCGCCGATACACTTGGAGTATTGTTCAGAGGCAATATTTGAGCTTGTTCGGTGAGGGCTAGTTAAGTTGTTGTGTGTAGGTGCCTATCTCTAGGGCTCCAAGGCGTAACTCTTAGCCACTGAGAGCCTTGTCGCCCGAGCCTTTCTCGATTTACTTCATATGTTTTTAAGCGCCCCCGTATTAGTTTTTACTAACTATGCGGGGTACTGCTTATTGATGAGGTCTTTATCATCGAATTGTGTATGCTCGATTACTCCGCGGTATTTGCTTGATGGGGCTGCCGTTAAAGCATAGGCAAAGGCTCGGACTAACTAGTTTAGCTTGATTGGCCGTAGAAATTGATCTTGTATTCTAATACTCTCGTATGTCAGTGTATTCTTATGTCTATTCACAATAATAACAGTCAGCATTGATTTAATGCGGAGGGTGAGTGTGCGTTTAGTCGAACGGCCAAGGCAGCTGGCGGAACTGCTGGTGATGCTTGTTTTGTCTGCTGCTCTTTTGGGTGGCGAAGGTATTTGTGCAATATTGTTTTTCCACTGGATATCCGGGTTACGTCTTGGTGTTGATGAAAAAAATAAGCATGGCTTGAACGTTTCAGCGTCGTCTCGATTGGGTGGCTTAGCTGTTTTTATGGTGGCTATAGTTTTAATTGTGTGGGGAGCCTTAATTGATCCTCAGCGAATGGCAGCGGATATTAGCCGGACAGGTACTTATCACCTTTGGTTCATAAGTTTGATTGTCTGTGCACTTATGGGCTTAAGTGAGGATTTGCGTAATAATTTTTTGACTCCCCGCGTTCGTTTGATATCTAAGTTTGCGGTGATTGCTGCTATGGCCTTCTATTGGCCTCAGATTATTCCAACATCGATAGGCGTTTATGGGGTTGACTTCCTTTTGCAGAGCCCGCTTATTGGCTTGATATTGGTGACCATATTTTTGGTGGGCTTTATAAATGCCATTAACATGGCTGATGGCGCAAATGGCTTAGTGCCTGGTGTTGTTGTGTGTGCCACACTAATATTTTCGCTACAGACGAACAGAATGGTTGATGAGAGTATATTTTTGGCGTTTGCAGCTTTTCTGTTGTTCAATGTGATTTCTGGCCGTTTGTTCTTGGGCGATATGGGCACCTATGGGGCAGGCTGTATGTTGGGGCTGTACGGGTTAATCTTCTTCAACGAGGGTGTATTTTCCCTGTCTTTTCTTGCAGCTCTGTTTGCTTACCCTTGTCTTGACTTTTTAGTTAGCATCTCAAGACGCTTGGCGGCGGGGGAGTCGGCCTTCTTGCCTGACAATAATCACTTGCACAATCGCTTGTATTTTCACGTGGCTAAAAGGCTCGGCGATGGTGTTCATGCAAATTCTGTGACGGGACTATTAATAGCTTCGTGCACCAGCGGCGTTGTACTGCTAGGCTATTTGCAGAATTGGTGGCCAGTGACAAGCAACAGTTGGATTGTCATTTTCATTGGCGAGATCCTTGCTTATGCGTTGGTGTTGTATCTCTGTGATCGTGCTCAGGTGGTTTCCCAGCACTCAAAAACGGTTTAGGTTCGCGGGGCGCGTTTAGAATATAACGTTTTTTGTGTATTCCTTGCGGCGCACCCAAGGTCGGTGCGCGGCTGTCCGTTTGTCGGTGATAATTAACGATGTCACAACCGAGCTCATAGTTTCCTTCGAAATGAGGTCAAAGCAAAACTATTTGATAAGTCATTTGCTGATGTGCGAGTTTCTGAAAGCTCGGGTGATCTGGCTCTGCTTCTTTATAACTTCAATAGGGTGTTGTCACAAAGCGCAGGCTCGCTCTTAGTATTCCATATGGCCATCGTTTGGGTGCTCGACGGCGAGACGCCAGGCTCCCGAGATACTCGGACCAAATGCGTACCTAGTTATTTTCAAGTGAACCGCCATTTAGCATGGCGCGTATCTCTGTCAGTTACCCTTGTCAATTATACGCTTACTATATAGACTGCAAGCCAATGCCCGATATGGTGATTTAAGTACTTTTTTAATGGGGTGCGACATTTTTGATAATATTTTGATTGTTTGTGTTGGAAATGTCTGCCGGAGTCCAACGGCTGAGCGCATACTGAGAAGTAAATTAACAGGCAAGGCAGTCTCGTCAGCGGGGCTGGGCGCGTTAAAAGGCAGGGGGATCGATGACTGTGCTGCCGCGTTGCTTCTAGAACACGGTTATTCCGCAGAAAATCACTCGGCACGTCAAGTCTCAAATAGCATGCTAGTTGAGGCTGACTTAGTGCTAGTCATGGAAAGAGCACATCAGCAAGCACTCATGAAAAATTACCCTTTTTTGTCCGGCAAGGTTATGTTGCTGGGGCACTGGCAGAATATCGAAATCGATGATCCTTATCGAAAGAGTCGGGAGGCGTTTTCGTTTGTTTTTAAGCAGATAAGCAAAAGCTGTGATGATTGGGCGTATAGGATAGATAGATCTTAAGACTGTAGACACTTATGGCGGGCCCTTTTAAAATATGTCCATTTTTAAATATTGAGAGAATCGAAGACACATGGTTTTAGCGTTGAACATATTTAGAAAGGCGAGTTTTGCTTGTTTAGTATTTGTGCTGGCGGGCTGTAGCATAGTGCCTGGCTCGCATATTAGTTCCGCTGAGTCTGGTAATAAAGAAAGAGTTGGCTTGATAGACAAGTTAGTCCGCTCCAATGAAGTGACTATTGATTTTACTCAGCAGGTCAACACTCGCCTAATCAGTCCATCACTGTTGGCTGAAATGCGCACTCGTGCTCCAGAAGCTCAAGGCAATCCCGAGTTGCAGGCCGAGATGGATCAGTATTCGTATGCCATAGGCGTCGGGGACGTGCTGAATATTATCGTTTGGGATCATCCTGAGCTAACGATTCCTGCGGGCCAGTTCAGGTCTGCGGGCGAGTCAGGTAGCGTCGTGCATCCAGACGGAACAATTTTTTATCCCTATATTGGTAAAGTTAAGGTAGTTGGCCTTATTGTGGCGGAAGCGCGTGATTTAATTGCTGCGGACTTGGCGCGCTACATTGAATCTCCTCAGGTAGAGGTTTCTGTCGCGGCTTATCGCTCGCAACGTGTGTTTGTGACTGGCGCGGTAACTCAGCCGTCGGTCTTGCCGATTACTAATGTACCATTAACAGTCTTAGATGCTTTGAATGCAACGGGTGGTATAGCGCCAGATGCAGATTGGCGTTCAGTTGTTGTGACGTCTGGAGGCAGTGCGCAACCTTCAGATGTCGAATTGGATCTATACGCCCTTTATCGGCATGGAGACATGAGCCAAAATCGGTTATTAAGGCATAATGACATTATTCACGTGCCTCGTAACGACGCCCTTAAGGTTTTTGTTATGGGCGACGTGGTTAAGTCAGAAACACAACGCATCGATCGAAGCGGTTTGACCTTAGCCGAAGCGTTAAACAACGCTGGTGGTATAAACGAAAAATCTGCGGACGCAGCGGGTATTTTCGTATTGCGGGCAAGTCGTGAGCCGGGCCGTGTTGTTGATGTTTTTCAGTTAGATGCCTCGGTAGGTACTATGTTAGTTTTAAGTACGCAGTTTGAGCTTAAGCCGATGGATATTGTCTATGTTACCTCCGCGCCAATGTCTCGCTGGAACAAAGTTATTTCGCAATTGCTACCAACTATCAACGGACTTTATTTAGCTGAAAAGGCTAATGGTGGCTAAATTAGACTAGATGAGGCGTAAGCGCGTTTAAAGTGATTTTGCGATTATTTTAGCCCTTGGGCATCAATAAACTGTGTGTTCAGAGATTCAATAAGATTAAAGCGAAATATAATGATGTCACAAGATAGTAAGATTAATTCAGGTCTTAATGCGACTAACAGCCAGTTCGACGATGAAATAGATCTAGGCAAGCTGCTTGGCACCTTAATTGACGGCAGAATAATCCTGACTGTGTGCACAGCCCTTTTTGCGATTTTGGGCTTTGGTTTTGGGCTATTAGCGACGCCAGTGTACTTGGCTGATGCTTTAATACAGTATGAAGACAAGGCCCCGTCAATTCCTGGGTTTGATGATATGTCTCAAATATTCTCAGCAGAGAGCTCATCTAACACTGAAATAGAGATAATAAAGTCACGTCTTGTTATTGGCGCAGTCGTTGACGAGCTCAAGTTGACAGTCGATGTCACGCCACGATATTTTCCGTTAGTTGGTGCCGCGATTGCCCGAAAACACTCTAGCGCTGGATTGGCGGATTCTTTTTTTGGTTCAAGTTATGCTTGGGGCGGCGAAGAGCTTGAGCTCGATACTTTTGTTGTTAGTGGCTCTCCCATCGATGATGAGATTTTTCTTGTCGCTGAGGGTGGTCCTCGGTATAGCGTTTGGGTTGGCGACAAAAAAACAGCTGAGGGTTCAGTTGGTGAGAACGTTGTTAGTGGGGATCAAAGGATTGAGTTGAAGGTCACAAACTTGTTAGCTCATAAAGGAACTGAATTCGAGATTACGATAACACCACGCCAAAGCGCCATCACTAAAATACAAAAGGATTTGCGGGTGTCAGAGAAAGGCAAGGATACCGGTATTATTGTTCTTGCAATGGAGGGAGTAAGTCAAGAGCGAATAACGGGCGTTATTGATGCAGTGTCGGCAAATTATTATTTTCAAAACATCCAACGAATGGCTGCTGAAGCAGAAAAAAGTCTAGAATTTTTAAGTGAGCAAATTCCTCGTGTTAAACAAGAGTTGCTCAATTCAGAAATAGCTTTGCATGAGTACAGAGCAGAGCGGTCGTCAGTTGATTTAAGTCTCGAGACTCAGTCCGCGCTTCAAACTCTTGTTCAGATTGAAGCAGATATAAGCACTATGGCGATAGGTGAGGCTGAAATTTCGAGAAACTTTACGTCAAATCACCCTAACTACATTTCTTTTAGACGACAGCAGGCGAATTTGATAGGGCAGCGTGACAAGTTGCTTAAAAAGCTTGAATCGCTTCCAGACACCCAGCAGGTTATATTGCGTCTAATGCGTGATTTTGAGGTCAATCAAGGTATTTATTTGGCGCTACAAAATAAGTTTCAAGAGTTATCGGTCATCAAGGCCAGCACGGTAGGTAGTGTGCGTATTCTCGACAAAGCGCAAGTAAGTGGGGACCCTGTTGCGCCAAAGAGGGCTTTGATTTTGATTCTGGCGTCTCTTGTAGGCGGGATGTTGGGTGTGATGATAGTGTTCGCTCGGGCGGCTCTAAAGCGAGGTGTGACCGACCCAAAGGTGTTCGACGAGATAGGTTTGAATGTTCAGGCCATAGTGCCGTTATCGGAGACAGAAGCACTCAGCGCGTCAAGGGCTAAAGGGTCAAGTTTGCGCCGTTCAACGTCGCAGAAATCACTAGATCGCGATGGAGGTTTTATACTCGCGCAGCACAATCCAGCAGATCTATCTGTAGAAGCGCTTCGTAGCTTGCGTACCTCGCTACATTTTGCCATGTTGGGTGCGACTAATAATGTGGTTATGGTAACAAGTGCTAACCCAGGTGTTGGTAAGTCATTTATCACATCTAATTTGGCGGCATTAATAGCTTCTCAGGGCGGTAAACGAATATTGCTGGTCGATTCTGACTTGCGCAAGGGATATATGCATTCGCGTTTTGGATTAGAGCTGAATGTGGGATTGTCGGAGGCGTTGGCTGGTGCTGCGGAGTGGCGGGATCTTGTGAGATCGACATCGGTTGATGGTCTCGATGTCATGACTCGAGGAGCGGTACCGTCAAACCCATCGGAACTGCTTATGGGTAGATTGTTTGGCGATTTTATTCACCAAGCGTCCGAAGAATATGACTTGATAATCTTAGATACGCCGCCTATTTTGGCCGTTACCGACCCAGCAATTATTGGTGTCTATGCTGCGACTTCGCTCATCATAGCTCGCTTCGAACTTTGTTCGGTTAAACAGATAAGCTCTGCTCTGAGGCGTTTTGAGTTGAGTGGTATAGAGATTAAGGGTTTGGTGTTCAATGCCGTCGAGAAAAAGTCGAGCGGTTATTATTATGACTATGGCTATTATAATTACGACTACAATTCTGATAATTAAATGCCAGTGAACATTTGGCACGGCGCATGCCAAGAGCTAGCCCGAGCTCTTGGCGCAGTTCGGATTGTCCTCACTTGGCGCGATGGGAGAGCCGTTGGGTGTGGTTTGGCTTTTCACTGGTAAGAACCAATATTGGCTCTTGAGAGGGTGGCGAGACCCTTGAGGCGATGGAGATCATACGGTCATGCGGCTTTATTGAAAAATAATAATCTGGCATGAGCTGCAGATCTCGGTCTGCGCTGTGCAATGCTTGAACAGGTAAATCGCAATATTAAGTACCTTGGCGCACAGATTGCAAAGACTGCGATCGCCGAAATGCGCGAGGTGTCTTATAAATTAATCGAAGAGCAGACTAAAGCCAAGATGCTCGCCGAGGCGAGTCAAGAGTATACCTTTGCGGGCGAGTCCCCCATAGTTTGCTTTACTAGGCGCCGACTCTCCCTTTTAAATGCAATATTGCATAGTTTTTCACTGTAAAAGCTAGACAGAAGCCTTAGCAAAGTATTCAATTAGCGTAATTATACGCAGTCGATTTTTGGGGCATAATGAAACTCTCTTATCTCTCTCTAGCTCTCTTAGGTCTGTGCCTAACGTCGGTTGGTATCTATCGTGGTGTTAGTGCAAGTGCTGTCGCCACGGCTGAACAGTTTGACTTAACAATCGAATCGCCCGCGTTTTTGTTGCCTGAAAAACTGGCGGTAGGCCTGGTCGGCTCCCTTGTGATTGCGCGTTTAGTCGAGCAGGGCAAAAAAACAGTTATGCTAAGCATGCCAAACATTGAGCAGGCCGATCCCGAGGCCGTTATTGATGCTCACTGAGGAAGCGACAACAATGCCTGGCTTCCGTGTAACTAAGCCAATGATCAAGGTCTTGATCATGTGTCTTTTCGCTTTTGTTACCTATGGGCTCGGTGGCGTTGGTGTGATCCTGTTGATGGTGTTTTTCTCCTACCTACGCATTGGCAAAGACGATCCCAATAAACACGGTATCAGCACAATACGCTCATCTCGGCTAGGGGGCGTTGCAGTCCTTTTCGTTGCAGCCATGTATATTTTTGGGCTTTGGGCTTTTTCCCCCTACACCCCAGGCGTTATTCGAGAACCTATTAATATGTATATGTGGATCTCGCTGTTTTTTGCAACGCTGCTCGGCTTTTGCGATGACATCCGCCCTGACTTTCTCAGCCCGAGGCTTCGGATGGCCTTTAAATTCTTAATCTTTGGTACCTTCCTCTGGTTTTGGCCGCAGATTATTCCTACAGCGGTTGGAATCCCGCTAATAGACGATGTGCTTGGCGTTCCGTTTCTTGCCTGGTGCCTTGTCACCGTTTTTGTCGTTGCCTTTATCAATGCGTTTAATATGTCCGATGGCGCCAATGGGCTAGTGCCGGGCATTGGCCTTGCCTTCTTTACCATCATGTTCTTTGAGTACGGCAGGCCTATCGAAGGCGTTTTCCTTTTTGCGTTGACCATGTTTCTAATCTTTAACGTGATCTCGGGTTGGTTCTTTCTGGGTGACACCGGGAGTTATGCGCTCGGTGGAATGATAGTGATGTTAGGTCTCAGGAGTATCTCTGACGGGGACTTTTCAGTGTGGTTTATGGTCGCACTTGTCGCCTACCCCTGTCTCGACTTTGTCATGAGTCTTGTTCGACGACTGATAGCGGGGAAGTCACCTTTTGTTGCCGATAGCGAGCACTTTCATAATCGACTACACGGTTACTTGATTGGGCGGGTAAAGTCCAAGGTTTTGGCCAACAGCTTGACGGGGCTTTCAGTCTCTGGATTCTCAGCAGGCGTTGTCGTTTGCATTTACCTCTTGGGCATACTGGCTCCGTCGGACAATGGCTGGATGGTGATTTTCTTTGCAGAGGCAAGTGTGTACGTTTTTTGCTTTTGGCTTCTTGGCCGCGTGGCGGTAGCTCGGTGATGGGGTAGGCGTATTTTCTTCTGCCACTAAAGCTTCCGCGTTTATGTCCTTGAGGGGTATTGCTCGTTAGTGTGTTTTTACAGGTTGTTGATGCATTAGTGAATATTTGTCTCTTGCATCCACACAAATATATGCTATCGTTCTGGCATTGTTCATTGCGTGAACAAAAGCGTTGTTTACGCATCATTGGGCTTTCGTAAAAAGCGTGCTACCAAGCACTGCGGTAGCCTGCCTGATTAAGAAGTAGCCGCTATGTCACCCGACCAAGAGATTGAATTGAAGGCCCTGAAATTGCTGGAGAAAAACCCAGCGATGAGCCAGCGTGAGCTCTCGGCCCAGCTCGATGTGAGTTTGGGGAAGGCGCACTATGTGGTTAAGGCGTTGATCGATATTGGCTGGGTGAAGCTTGGCAACTTTAAGCGCTCTGGCAATAAGTTGGGGTATGCCTACATTTTGACGCCGCTGGGTGTTGCCGAGAAGGCTGTGATTACGGCGCGTTTTTTGGCGCGTAAGCGTGAGGAGTATGATGCGCTTCGGCAGGAGATTGAGGGCCTTGAGCGTGATGTTGAGGCGTATTCTTCTGGGGTGTGTGTGGATTCTGGGAGTCGATAATGGCTTTTATCAATTACAGTAATTGGCTGAGCTGTTAAAAATACTAATTATGTTTCATATAATTGACATTATTATAAGTATGTATATTATATGAATCATTATGAAGAAAAAAATAGAAAAAATATCAGATGACGCGGTTAGTCAGCTCGCCGACATTGGGCAGCTAATAAGGCAGCATCGTAAGTCATTCAAGATCACGGCTAATGCAACCGGCGAGACAGCGGGCATTTCCCGGGTGACACTCCATCGTATTGAGAAGGGTGATCCCACCGTGAGCATGGGTGCCTACCTAAATGTCATCAGCGCTCTAGACCTGAAATTCCATCTCTCTAAAAAGGGCGATGCTGAATGTGATTCAAACAGGAGCAGGGTGGGTCAGTTACCTGTTCGTATCCTGTTAGATGACTACCCCCAGTTAAAAGAGCTTGCATGGCATGTGCAGGGAGTCGATGAGTTATCTCCTGTTGAAGCTCACTCGATCTATGAGCGTAACAAGCGCTTCTTGGATCGTGAAAACCTCAGTGACAGTGAACAGGAGCTTATCGAGCTACTTGGAGTCGTGTTTGAGGGAGCGGTGTCTTGATGTTTATTCGTCCACATCACCAACAAATAGCAAAAGTACTTGAGTTGCTGGATGCGGATTTACTGAAGCAGCACAACTGCCTTTTTGCTGGGGGCACGGCGATCGCCCTGCGATATGGTGAGTACCGTGAATCGGTTGATATGGATTTTTTGGTGTCGGACTTGGCCTCCTATCGACATCTGCGGAATCTAGTCCGTGAGCAGGGCTTTCAAGCGCTAATGAGAAGTACCGATGCCGGTCAGCTTCAAACGTCGGATATTCGCAGTGATCAGTACGGTATCCGAACCAAAGTATTTGTCCAAGGAAAGCCGATTAAGTTTGAGATTGTCCTTGAGGGGCGGATTGCGCTAGCAAAGCCTGGAAAGAAAGATAGCATCTTGGGTGTGTCTACATTGACAAAATTAGATATGGCTGCAAGTAAGTTGCTCGCCAATTCTGATCGAGGTCTGGATATGGGAATGCATTGCCGGGATGTAATAGACCTTGCCATGCTTAATCTTAGCAAGACAGAATTTTTCGAGGCGGCCACAAAATCTAAAGAAGCCTATGGTGAAGCAATTTTAAAAGACCTTTCCAAGGTGATCGATATGTTGGGGGAGGCGAATGGTTTACTTGAGCGTTGCATGACGGCCATGGATATTCCA
>Ga0102869_1000104_pt1 | contig 25594 bp, 28 predicted proteins | sample Colrivmet1546A02_FD_78444 | JGI IMG/M metagenome (GOLD analysis project Ga0102869, IMG submission 78444) | Estuarine microbial communities from the Columbia River estuary - metaG 1546A-02 | ecosystem: Environmental > Aquatic > Marine > Intertidal zone > Estuary | place: USA: Columbia River...
CCTGAGCGACTACTTGATTTGTCTAGAATCTTTGTACCCTGTAGTGGACTATTTTGTGGTCAACGTGAGCTCGCCAAATACCCCTGGTTTACGCGCACTTCAAGATAAGGAGCCTTTGATGGCAATGCTGACTGAACTTAAAAAAAGGGGAAAAGAGCTGGCCGCCAAACACGCTGTGGTTGAAAAACCAATTTTGCTCAAAATCGCACCAGATTTGACCCAAGAACAGTTGATCGATATAGTTGAAATCATCCAAAAGACCCATACGGATGGGGTCATTGCCACCAATACGACTATTGAACGAGGAGGATTGCGCAGCGATCAATCTTTAGTGGAACAAGTTGGTGGTTTGAGTGGTCAACCGCTCACCCAAAGAAGTACCGAGGTCATTCGCTTTTTACATCAGCACAGTGGGGGATCATTTCCGATTATCGGTGTGGGTGGCATACACTCCGCTCAGGATGCACTGGATAAATTGGAGGCTGGAGCCTCATTGGTTCAGCTCTACACAGGATTTGTCTACGAGGGTCCTGGTTTGATTAGATCCATCAATCAAGCTTTGGTTGATCAAGCCCAAAAAAGTTCCCAAAATTAAGGTATGGAGCTGCTCTGGTTGTTTCTAGTGCAATCAGTTATCTTGGCATTAATGCCCGGGCCAGATATTCTCTATGTGGCTGTTCAGTCAATGGTTTATCAACCCAAAAAAGCGTTGGCAGTAGTCTATGGTTTAGTGACTGGTTGTCTTTGGCATACACTTTTAGTCAGCGCTGGAATTTCTACCTTATTGTTTCAACTACCCTGGTCTAAAAATGTGCTCTTGTCGCTCGGAGCGCTTTATTTTTTCTATCTATCGTTCCAATCTTTTCGCGCGAAAACTATCCAAACTCCCTCCATAAAGGATGATCGGGATAAAAGCCGATTAGCACTCTATGGTCAAGGGTTTTTGATGAATGCCTTGAACCCTAAAGTAGCTCTGTTTTTCATGGCATTTTTCCCTGGATTTATTTTTTCTACTTCGCTACCTGTATGGTGGCAAATGACTGTTTTGGGGCTTATTTTCTCCACAGTCACCTTGGTTGTTTTCAGCGCAGTTGCTTTGGCGGGTAATCGCCTTCAAAAAGTGATCACCCAACTGCCTTCAGCTGCTTTTTGGATTAATCGTATCCAAGCAATCATACTGCTGCTTTTGGGAGTCTTCCTCTTGTTTTCACTGGATATTGCTTATTTTTAAGCATGCAAACTCCACAGGTTCAATTGGTCGAATGTCCCCGAGACGCCATGCAAGGCATCAAAACCTGGATACCTACCCCCCATAAAATTGCCTACCTGCAGTCCTTGTTGAACTGTGGATTTCACACCTTAGACTTCGGGTCTTTTGTCTCGCCTAAAGCCATTCCTCAGATGGCAGATACAGCCGAAGTTTTGGCAGGTCTTGATCTTTCGAGAACAAAAACCGAGTTATTGGCCATTGTCGCTAACCTAAGAGGGGCGGAACAAGCAGCTAAACATAAGCAAATCAAGTATTTGGGTTACCCGTTTTCGATATCCGAGAATTTTCAAATGCGCAATACCCACCAAACTATTTCAGAGTCAGTGCACATTTTAAAAGAGATATGTGCCCTGTCCCAATCATCCAACCAACAAGTGGTTGCCTACCTCTCCATGGGGTTTGGAAATCCCTATGGCGACCCATGGAGCCCAGAGTTGGTAGCACATTGGGTGGGAAAACTTGTCGAAATGGGGATTGAGATCATCTCCCTTTCCGATACCGTAGGTACTGCGCGCATAGAGTCAATCGAACGCGCTTTTTCTGCCTTGATTCCTCAATATCCTCAAGTTGTTTTCGGTGCCCACTTGCACACAAATCCAAAACATTGGCATGAGAAGTTGACCGCTTCGCTCAGGGGCGGGTGTCGACGGTTTGATGGGGCCATACAAGGTTTTGGTGGATGTCCCATGGCTATGGATGCCCTAACGGGCAATATGCCCACAGAAAAAATGCTCTCTCATTTTACCGCCCAAAAGATGGAAACAGGGGTTTCTTGGATGGCTTTTGAGGCAGCACACAATAAAGCTACAGCGCTATTTACTCAGTATACCTAGTATTATCGGGGGTTATTGGTTTTTTATGCGTATATTTGCACGCAATTAATCCACGAAGCCATGAAAGCGCATCTAGATAAAATTGCCGGAGAAGGACTTACCTACGACGACGTATTGTTAATTCCCGCTTACTCTGAAGTACTCCCTAGAGAAGTCTCCATAAAAACCAAGTTCACCCGAAACATTTCGATCAACATCCCCATTGTATCCGCCGCTATGGATACGGTGACTGAATCGAGTATGGCTATTGCTATTGCTCGTGAAGGGGGTATTGGTGTGTTGCACAAAAACATGACGATTGCCCAGCAGGCAGCTATGGTGCGCAAAGTTAAGCGCGCTGAAAGTGGAATGATTATCGATCCGGTTACATTGCCATTAACCGCCGTGGTGGGAGATGCCCATGCCGTTATGGCGGAGTACGGAATTGGAGGTATACCCGTGGTAGATGACCAGGGGATTTTATTGGGTATTGTGACTAATCGAGATTTGCGCTTTGAAAAAGACAAGGCCCGTCCCATCAGCGAGGTGATGACAGCCATGCCATTAGTTACTGTCAGTGAAGGAACCAGTTTGATTCAAGCAGAAACCATCTTGCAGAAAAATAAAATTGAAAAACTGCCCGTGGTCAGTAAAGACAACAAGCTTGTCGGTCTGATTACCTTCAGAGACATCACCAAACTCACCCAAAAACCCATCGCCAATAAAGACCAGTACGGACGTTTACGGGTGGCTGCAGCTTTAGGAGTTACCTCTGATGCTGTAGAAAGAGCTAGCGCTTTGGTGGAGGCTGGGGTAGATGCAGTAATCATCGATACGGCACATGGACACACTCAAGGAGTTGTATCTGTATTAAAAGCAGTTAAGGCAGCATTTCCGAAACTCGATGTAGTAGTAGGAAACATTGCCACAGGGGATGCAGCAAGATATTTGGTGGAGGCCGGTGCAGATGCGATTAAAGTAGGTATCGGACCAGGATCAATCTGTACCACAAGGGTTGTCGCTGGTGTTGGATTCCCACAGTTTTCTGCTGTGCTCGAAGTAGCTGCGGCCATTAAAGGCAGCGGGGTTCCCGTTATTGCAGATGGAGGTATTCGCTACACGGGAGATATTCCAAAAGCTATTGGTGCTGGTGCAGCTACCGTGATGTTGGGGTCCTTACTCGCTGGAACCAAAGAGTCTCCAGGTGAAACCATCATTTACGAAGGCAGAAAATTCAAATCTTATCGAGGTATGGGTTCTGTAGAAGCCATGAAACAAGGTTCTAAGGATCGTTATTTTCAGGATGTAGAGGACGATATTAAAAAACTAGTTCCCGAGGGGATTGAAGGTCGTGTTCCTTATAAAGGAGAACTGTACGAAAGTATTCATCAATTTGTCGGAGGGCTTAGGGCTGGTATGGGTTACTGCGGTGCCAAAGACATTGAAACGCTGCAAAATACTGCTCGATTTGTCAAAATAACAGCTAGTGGGATCAATGAAAGTCATCCTCATGATGTCACGATTACCAAAGAATCTCCTAATTACAGCAGATAAAAAAAAGGCGCCCTATCGGGCGCCTTTTTTTTGATAGTCTTCCCAAGTGGAAGTCTTGTAGTGGTTATCCCCAAAGAATCGGGCAATAGGCATAAATGATTCAGGCGGATGGTATCCTGGAACGGGGGAAAGCAACTCCGCTTGTTCATTGAGAAAAACAACGGTGGGATAGGAGAGTTGCCCCTGCATCAATCCTGCCGCTAATTCGTGGTATCCGTTGCGACCACTGGGAACAAAAGAAAATGTCTTACCGCGGAAAACAATGGGTTTTTTTCCCTCACCATCGAGCTTAACCATGTAAAAATGTTGTTGCATATAGACCGCAACCTCGGGGTTGTTGAAGGTCTCTTTGTCCATTTTTTTACACCAGCCACACCAATCGGTGTAGACATCGATAAAAATTTTCTTGGGCTGATCAGCCTTGGCCTGTGCGTCAATCGCCGCCTCAAAACTCATCCACTCAATTTTTTGCGCCTGCGCATGAAGGCAAAATGTAAGTGTGAACAAGGCAATAAGCAGTCTCATAGTAACCGATTTGTATAAAGATACAAAGGTTTAGGCAGTTGCCTCAGCATGAAAAAAGGAATCTTTTAAATCAACCTGATTGCGCACTAAATCTTCAAATGTTTCGTGCGCTCTGATCAAGTGAGCTTGCCCTTCATACCAAAGTACCTCAGCAGGTCGAAGTCTTGAGTTGTAATTGCTGGCCATGGTAAAGCAGTAGGCCCCAGCGTTGTCAAAACACAAGATATCCCCTTCGGCAATTTCAGCGATTTGTGTGTTTGAGGCAAATGTATCCGTCTCACAGATATAACCCACTACGGAGTAATAGCGCTCTCTGCCTTGTGGGTTAGAAATATTGGTGATGTGGTGTTTTGCTCCGTAAAGCATGGGGCGGATTAAATGGTTAAATCCACTATCTACACTGGCAAATACGGTGGAGGTAGTTTGTTTCACCACATTCACTTTGGCTAGAAATTTCCCTGCTTGGCTGACCAGAAATTTTCCAGGCTCAAAGGCTAGTGTTAGTGGACGACCGTATTCACGACAAAATTCATTAAATCGCGCACTCAATTTTTGACCCAATTCTTCCACATTGGTTTCGATATCTCCTGCTTTATAGGGCACTTTAAATCCGCTGCCAAAATCTACGAAATCGAGTTGTTTGAAATTTTTTGCGGTGTTGAATAAAATCTCAGAGGCATATAAAAACACATCAATATCCAATATATCGCTTCCCGTATGCATGTGGATGCCGTTGATGTGCATACCAGTTAGCTCCACGATCCGCAAAATATGTGGTATTTGGTGAATACTAATGCCAAATTTAGAGTCGATATGCCCTACGGAGATATTGGCATTTCCACCAGCAAGAACGTGTGGGTTAATGCGCACACAAACAGGGATCTGCGGGTGTTTGCTGCCAAATTGTTCGAGTAATGACAGGTTATCTATGTTGATTTGCACCCCTAAAGCAGCGGCTTGCTCAAGTTCTTCCAGAGAAACTCCATTGGGGGTAAATATGATATTTTTTGGGTCAAATCCAGCTTGTATTCCCAGCTGTACCTCTTGAATAGAAACAGTGTCTAATCCTGATCCCAAGTGATTCATCAACCTGAGGATACTGATGTTATTTAAGGCTTTCACCGCATAGTTTAATCTAACTGAAGGGACTTGCCTGAATGCTTGGCTCAAGCGGTTGTATTGCGCAGTGATTTTTTCTGCGTCATAGACGTATACAGGGGCACCAAATTGTGTGGCTACAGATAATAAGTCAGTTGAGGTCATATTGAAAATTTGTCAAATGTAGGGACACTACTTGATTTGGGCAAGAAGCTATACGTTAATATTAATTTCACAACAATTTGTTTTATTTGCAACAAACAATGACTACATATGCTTGTCAAATCCTGTAGTTTTCTCCTTTGTTTTCAGGTGGTTTTCCTATTTTTGCCAATAATCTAAAACATACCCATGAATCTGCACGAATATCAAGGAAAAACTATATTGGCCAGTTTTGGCGTAGGCATTCAAAGAGGCATAGTAGCTCAAACGCCTGATGAGGCAGTAGCTGCAGCAAAAAAACTCACAGAAGAAACAGGAACAGGTTGGCATGTGATCAAGGCTCAAGTTCATGCAGGTGGACGTGGTAAAGGCGGTGGAGTTAAGTTGGCAAAAAATCTAGAGGATGTTAAAAGGATTGCAGGTGAAATTATCGGCATGAATTTGGTTACTCCCCAGACATCAGCGGCAGGTAAAAAGGTACACCAAGTCCTAGTAGCCGAAGATGTTTATTACCCAGGGGCCAGTGAAACAGCAGAATTTTATGTATCTGTACTGCTCAATAGAGCTACTGGTCGCAACATGATTATGTATTCTACCGAAGGAGGTATGGATATTGAAACGGTTGCTGAACACACCCCTCATTTGATCTTTACTGAAGAAATCGATCCAAGTGTAGGTTTGATGCCTTTCCAAGCTAGAAAAATTGCTTTCAACCTTGGTTTGTCGGGTACAGCTTTCAAAGAGATGACTCAATTTATCACCAAGTTATACCGCGCTTTTGTGGAGAGTGATTCCAGTCTTTTTGAAATCAATCCAGTGCTGAAAACTTCTGACGATAAAATCATTGCGGTAGATGCTAAAGTGACCTTAGACGACAATGCGTTGTTCAGAAGAGCTGAGTACGCCTCTTGGCGAGATGAGCGCGAAGAAGATCCAACCGAAGTAGAGGCTAAAGCAGTGGGTCTAAATTATGTGACCTTGGAAGGAAACGTAGGTTGTATGGTTAATGGTGCTGGTCTAGCTATGGCTACTATGGATTTGATTAAGATGGCAGGTGGTGCACCAGCCAACTTTTTAGATGTAGGAGGTACTGCTGATGCTAAACGTGTTGAACAAGCTTTTAGAATCATCCTTAAAGATGAGCAGGTAAAGGCTATTTTAATCAATATTTTTGGTGGTATTGTTCGCTGCGATCGTGTAGCACAAGGGGTGGTTGATGCCTACAAAAATATGGGTGACAGCATTAATGTGCCCATTATTGTTCGCTTACAAGGCACCAATGCTGTGGAGGCAAAAGCGCTCTTGGATGCGTCAGGTTTAGCGGTACACGCGGCTGTTCAGTTCCAGGAAGCAGCGGATAAAGTAAAAGAGGTATTACAAGCTTAGTAAGCTATTGACACAATCAAAATCCGCCTAATCGGCGGATTTTTTGTTGGTGGCTACTGGTTTTTCTTTTAAGGCCATCCATGGTTCTTTGGGCGCTTCTTTTGATCCTCTGAGGTAGATGATTAATCCATGGAGAAAGTTGCGCAAGATTTGGTCCCCACACTCGACAAATTTAGGGTGGTCTTCTTGTCTAAACAGCGCACCTAACTCACTTTTGCTCACGTTGAATTCAGCCATTTTAAGGATTTCAACGATGTCCTCATCTTTGAGTTTTAGGGCAACCCTCAGTTTTTTAAATATGTCATTGTTGTTCATCCCTTATTTTTTATCAGTTCTTTTAATTGTTCAATTTCATCGCGATAAGCAGCAGCTTCGATAAAGTCTAGATTTTTTGCTGCCTTTTCCATCGCTTTACGCGTTTCTTTTATTTTTTTCTCCAAATGGGCTTTAGTCACAAAAGCACCTTCAGGTTCTTGTGCTCGTATTGTTTTTTTCTCAAAATGATAGGTGGAGACTGAATTTTTAGCCAAACTGTGGTTTAAACCCTTGTTCAGTGACGTAGGAGTTATGCCATGATCTACGTTGTATTGATGCTGCTTGGCTCTTCGGTAGTCTGTTTGGTCTATCGTGCGTTGCATACTCCCCGTGATTTTATCTGCGTACATGATGGCCTTACCGTTTAGGTTTCTCGCTGCACGACCTACAGTTTGAATCAGCGATCGATCTGAGCGCAAAAATCCTTCTTTATCCGCATCAATAATGGCCACCAAAGAAACCTCAGGTAGATCTAACCCTTCGCGAAGCAGGTTAACCCCAATCAGTACATCAAAAATACCTTTTCTTAGATCCTGCATGATTTCAACCCGTTCTAGGGTGTCTACATCACTGTGGATATACCTACAGCGGATGGAAAATCGGGTCAGGTATTTGGTTAATTCCTCTGCCATTCTTTTGGTTAGGGTGGTGACCAAAGTCCGCTCATCTTTTTCTACCCTGAGTTGGATTTCTTCCATCAAATCATCGATTTGCCCCGCAGAAGGCCTCACTTCGATCACAGGATCTAAAAGTCCTGTCGGGCGTATGATTTGTTCTACATAAACACCCTGTGATTGCTGTAACTCATAGTCTGCAGGGGTAGCGCTGACATAGATGATTTGATTTTGCAACGCCTCAAACTCTTCAAACTTTAATGGTCGATTGTCCAGGGCTGCAGGAAGTCGAAATCCGTATTCAACCAAATTCTCTTTTCGTGACCGGTCTCCTCCATACATGGCGTGTACTTGGGGCAAGGTGACGTGACTTTCATCGATCACTGTGAGAAAATCATCTGGGAAGTAGTCCAATAAACAAAATGGTCTGGTGCCAGGATTTCTTCCGTCTAAATATCTAGAGTAGTTTTCAATTCCTGAACAGTAACCAAGTTCTCGAATCATCTCTAAATCAAACTCTGTTCGTTCATGGATTCTTTTTGCCTCCAGAGGTCTTCCTATCTCATTGAAATAGGCTACTTGTTTCACCATATCCTCTTGAATTTGGTGTATGGCATTTTGTAATATCTCTGGTGAGGTAACAAAGAGGTTGGCTGGGTAAAGGCGCAGTTGTTCTTCTTGTGACAGAATAGTTTGGTGCAGTGGATCGATGACCTCTAGGGCATCGATTTCATCACCAAAAAAATGGATCCGAAAAGCGTGATCTGTATAGGAGGGAAATACATCTAAAACATCCCCTTGGATGCGAAAATGTCCATGCGTCAGTCCTTCAGTTGTTCGCGCATACAGACTTTGTACCATTTTATGCATCAGGGCAGTTCTGGATATCCTTTGTCCTTTTTCCAATTCAATCAAATTCTTTTTGAATTCATGCGGATTTCCGATCCCGTATAGACAAGAAACCGAGGCGACGACCAATACATCTCTTCTTCCTGAAAGCAAAGAAGATGTGGTGCTTAAACGCATCTTTTCGATGTCCTCGTTGATGGATAAATCCTTCTCGATATAGACCCCTGTCGTCGGAATATAAGCCTCAGGCTGATAGTAGTCGTAATAGGACACGAAATACTCTACAGCGTTGTTGGGAAAGAACTGTTTGAATTCTGCATACAGCTGCGCGGCTAGCGTTTTGTTATGTGCCAATACCAAAGTAGGACGCTGTACCCGATCGATTACATGGGCAATGGTAAAAGTTTTCCCTGAACCTGTTACACCAAGCAGAGTCTGGTGAGCTTCCCCACTGTGTAGCCCCTTGACCAATTGATCGATGGCTTGTGGTTGGTCACCAGTAGGAACAAATGGAGCAACTACTTGAAATTTCATGCCGCAAAAATACAAAAGCGACCTGAGCTTCTCCTTGATTGTTACCGGTGAATCCTACAAATCTCTTCTTTTCAACAATTGATGCGTGCCCCAAATAAATAATCCGGCCCAAAACAGTGCTACGATATATTCCATAGCTGTTGTTTGGTAGGCATTTTCGAAAGTTTCACCCACTTGCTTGGCTACAGTTTGGATCCCATTTAGTCGGGTAAATGGTTGTTTGATCAGGGAGTACATGCTCACCAACGGAAAGAAACTGGTGATTTGTTCTGCGGTTTCAGCAGCTACAATGGCTGTATCGTTTTTAAAAGCTTTCCAATATAGGAGTCCCGTGAGAATTCCTTCAAAAATCTGCCAAATCACTATAAAACCCAGGGCAAATGCGGATCGTTTCACCAACACACCTGCAAACAGACAAAAACTGAAAAAAGTGACTAACTTGACAAAATAGGCGGCCAAAAAGGATATGTCTTGAAAAACAAGTGAAGGGGTTGTATAGTCAGAAAACACGCCCCCTAAAATACCGGACATCAGCGCGATTAATAGGGTAGAGGCCAACGCTAATGCCAGGACCATATACACTTTAGTTTTTAGAAAATCGGCATGTGACAATCCATCGATCAAGTTTTGTTTGATGGTTTTATAGCTGTACTCATTGGCCGTCATGGATACAATTATGATGGCTAAAAAAAGTTTCATCCAAGCTGCAATAAAGGTATTAAAGTGCCATATGTATGGAAAGTTAAAGATCCCTTGATCGGCTAGGTGAAATTTGACAGGTCCTATGTCAAATCGTATGGCGGCAATTAAGGCTATGCTGGTGAGCAAAAATAAATAACCGAACAGCAGTAGCTTGCTCCAGCGGTTATTCCACAATTTGATCCATTCAATATGCAGTAGCCTAATCATGTGTTTTGTTTTTATCAGTCATGGCCAAGAATCGATCCTCAAGGCTGGTTTTGTGTTTTTGAAGCACGCTCAAATAAATCCCGTTTTCCGCGAGTTCTTTATTGATTTGATCAGTGGGTATCTCTTCGTTGAATTGAATTAAATACCCCATGCCCTCTGGAACATGATGGGCCACAGCTGAGTTTTTGTGAATCCAAGTGGTCAACGCCTGATTTTGTGGGCTCTCCAGATAGACTGTTTGTTGTTCCTGAAGTAATTCTGTCACGGATCCTTCAAAAATCATATGACCTTCTTGAAGCACAAGAACTCGATCACAAACTTTTTCCACTTCATCTAATAAATGCGACGCCAATACTATGGTAGTACCCAGGGCGGCTACTTTTTTGATAATCCCCCTGATTTGATGAATACCCTCCGGATCTAATCCATTGGTGGGTTCGTCTAATATCAATACTTCTGGATCGTTCAGCAGCGCCGAGGCAATAGCCAATCGCTGTTTCATTCCCAGAGAATACTTATCAAAACTATCGTGTTTTCTACCTAATAATCCGACCAGTTCAAGTTTGTCATCAATGGCCTTTAAGGGTACGCCTTTGATTAAACAAACGATTTCTAAGTTTTTATAGGCGCTTAGGTAAGGATAGAAGTTTGGTCGTTCGATAATGGCCCCTACTTTTTTCAGGGCTTGGTTAGGAGTGCATTGGCCCTGGAACCACGTAAAGCTACCGGAGGTAGGATTAACAACCTGAAGAACCATGCCGAGTGTGGTGGATTTGCCGCTCCCATTGGGTCCGAGTAACCCGTATACGAATCCTTTTTTGATGTCAAAGGTTATCGGATGTACCGCTTGTCTTTTTCCGTAGCGTTTGTTGAGTTGGTGAACGCTGAGTAAAATGGGAGGATCAGAATGTGTCATTGTGCTATTGACGAACAAATGCGTATTTTGTTACAAATATAATTTTTCATGGCGCAACCGATTATGTCGAAAAAAAAACCAGCTTTTCCCATTGGAAAACGATTGGTGACCTATTTGACAAATTACAGTAGATACACGAAACTTCCCATTTTATACCAGGATTTGTTGCGTTTTGTGGGCTCAATAGTTGTCTATGACCAAAATCAAGAAGATACGCTTTGGATACGCGTCTATTTTGCCGATCACGAACGGGATGAAATTGATTACGGGTTAAAAAAAATATATGCCATACTTCATTCCGACGGAACAGAGTCCATTATTCCTCATTTGAGCATAGATGCCATTGATTACTGTACGTTTGGTAATTCCAAACCGTTTCGAATCAAAGTCCGCAATATAATCAACGATAACTTCACCTATTTCTATGTAAAAAAAGCCGATGCCTCCAGGGTGTACGGATTGGAATTAGAGCATATGCTCTCTCCGTATAACCTACACTTTTTAGTGTATCAGGATACCATGATCGAAGAGCACATATCCGGTATTCCAGGGGATGTGTTTATCGACACCATGCTGGATGGCTTGAAACCACATGAGAAATCTCAAATAGCCAAAGAATTTGTCAAGTTCAATGAACGTTGTATGATCCGTCTATTAGGCGATATGCGCTCTTACAACTACGTAGTGATACCCATTCACGATTTTGACCACGTGGAATATAAAATACGCGCTATTGATTTTGATCAACAGTCGTATGAAGGTAGGTTGATCATATACAGGCCTCAGTTTTTCAAAGAAAACAACCCAATGGTTTCTTTGGTTAAAGACCGGTTGCCCGCTTCCTCTGTGGAACAGTACAAGATTGAGGAGCGATCGATTACGGCTAAACGCATCTTGAGTAGAGAGGCTAGGCTGGAACAATTGCTCTCAGTTTATCGAAAGGATCGTGTGTCTACAGATGAAAACGTGACACAGTTATCCAAAGAAATATACGACCTAGCCATGGACAAGGCATTTAAACAAGCGAAGAGCATGGGAGAGGTGTTGACTTTTGCGCTAGATTTTGTCAAGCGCAATTATCAAAATCCATCGGTATATCCCCACGTTAATACCAGGAAAAGAGACTAGTTACCTCCCTGTTCTTTGTTGAAATATACCAGGTAGTAATACATTTGGCGCTCCTCATCCCAACCTTTTTCGACAAATTTTTGGGCTGATTCAGGATTGACAAAATCCAGCTTTATTTGAATGTTGGTGTCGAGTTGGATGACGTTGCGTATTTTTTTTCTGGACTCTGTTACCGCTTTATTGGCAATATCAAACTCAGCTACATCTTCCAAGTTGTATTTTGGACCCCGTTCTACCTTGTAGTGCTTGAATTCAGGAATTAATGCAGGATTATCGATAACCTCTTCAATAAATGCAGACTCATTAAAATGATCATTTTTGGCAAAATGATGAACAGCCTTGTTCATAAACAAGACCTCTTGTTGTTTGTCCTCTGCAGGAAAAACCACTTCTTTGGCAAATCCCTGACAAAATTTCAAATAGTTTTTGGTAAAGAAATGCCCATCTTCCATCAAGGAGACTCCTAGAAATGCCTCCAGCCAATACTTACTGTCGTATCGGTTGGTATCAATACTCATAATGCGGAATCCTGATTCTTGTTCTAGTTCAAGTACAATACACCCTTTGTCTAATTTATTGAGGTTAATCCCTTGTTTGATACGCAATTCAGGCATGGTTTGCGTTCCTTCAACCTGGAGAAAATCTTGTTTGAGTTCACTTTTAAAAATGCCCAGCGCGTTGATTTTCTGATTGTTATACACCACTCCTTGAAGTTGCGTGACGTACAGTTCACCGCTTTTGATGTGTGGGTGTTTGGACTGATCGTAGAGGTGTTTGGCTATGTCACAACTGGCCTGATGGAAGGAAGTTGTTTTGTTAAACACCTGAGAAATTACTTGGTATAGCGGATGAAACTCTAAATCAACCTCGTGGGTGAAGTGATAGTAAACCTCCTCTTTTTCCCTAAACGGCTTAAAAAAAAATTCCTTTAAGTGCCCGTTCAGTTCGTCGTCTAGTACATGGGGTTCATTGCTGAGTAATAGTCCTTCGTTTTTGTGTTGGTTGCCAATTTTATGAATAGATAGTGCCTCAAATTGAGTATTAAAAAAATGAATCATAATGGTTTTAAATGCTTAGTTCCAAGTTTCCTCATCGTGAAACCCATAATCGTCAAGATCCTCATCGTTCAAGCCAAACTCGTCTTCGAACAGGTCTTCTTCATCAATTTCTTCCCCATCAAATGATTTCTCTGGTACATCATCGGGTAGGTTGCCAAAAGAAAAAATAACCCCTGATTTAGCATCATCAGCCAGTGCAGGAACTTGATCAATCCATTCTACAAAGAAGGTCCATAAATTCATGAAATCATAGACGTATATCAACTTCTTATTGGAGAGTTCTCTGGCTTCTTCTACGGTAGTGTGTTGCATGTTCTGACCCTCTCCCATATCCATCAACGAAATCTCTTGATCTTGTATCCATTCGCTATCGCAGGTGTAGAATGAGGCCATTTCTTGTCCATTAAATCCAAAACTGCTGTAAATCTGCTGGTGTAGATCGGCCAACGAGGCCGATGGATCGATGGCGATGTCTCTAAAAACATCTGATTTGTCGTCCAGAATGACGCGTATTTTGTCGTATTTCATACTATTGCTCCGTATTTTTTGAGGTGATCAGGTCCAAAATTGTTTTCCATTGAAGGCCAAAAATTAATGTAGCCAATACTAAGTGAATTGTTTGGCTTCCCATCGGGAAATTTAGATAAAAAAGTACGATTCCAGAAATGGCTGCACCAACCATTAATCCGAGGGTAACAAGGTGTCTCTTTTTTAATTCAGGTGGGCTTATGCGCCAAATCCACCATTGTACAAGCAGCAGAGCAATTGAAAAAGAGCGATGTATGTAAAAAAGCACTGGAGGACTCTGTAGCCAAATTTCGGGATGAAGGCCTGAGGTGATTTCAGACTGATGGTCCACATACGACCTGACTTGGGTACCCAAAATCACTTGAATGGCCAATAAAGCCAAAGCTCCAAACGAAAATTTGAGCAAAGAAGAATTGAATTGTGTGGCTATATGTTTTTTGGGCCACAGGGCCATCAACGCTCCGATGATGACCAAAGCCATGAGCATGTGCAAGGTGATTTTAAATGGAGCCAATACGGAATAAACCACTGTAGCACCAAGCCATGCTTGAAACCCCATCCCAAAAACTACCCCCCATGCCAAAACAGTGTGTCCTTTTTTTGTCCGCCACATGGATAGTGAAAACAAGGCCATCAATAAAGTAGCCAAGCCAGCTATGGCGCCTAACAGTCTATTGATGTATTCAACCCAAGTGTGGTAGGGGTTAAATACGGCATAGTCGTGTTTAGTGTATTCGGCCCAGTAGGCGGGATTAAATTCGTTACCAGTCATAAAATCCTTTTGAGCTACCCATAGCTGTTCATCTTTAATGATGACATGTCCCTGTTTGAATTCTCTTTCAGGGGCCCACCTAAGCGCGGATTCCTCTGTAGGAGGAATGTAGTAGCCAAAACATTTTGGCCAGTCTGGGCAACCCATACCACTTCCAGTCATGCGGACGAAGGCTCCCGCAATAACCACCAAGTAAACTAGGATCAACGATATTTTTACCCAAGTGTTAAACTGTTGTTTCATAAAGCCGAATTGATGGGGGTTAATCCCAAAGAAATACCTTTTTTAAGCATTAATGCTCGAGCTGCTTCTTTCTGGTTAGGTATTTCACCTTCCAAAATAGCTTCCTTGATGGTTTCTTTGATTTGACCGATGAATGGTGAAGGACCTATACCAAAAGTTTCCATGATTTCTGCACCATCTACGGGTGGTTGAAAATTCCGCAAATGATCTCTCTGTTCCACTTCGGCAATTTTTTGACGAACTGTGGCAAAGTTCTGCATGTACCTCTTTTGTTTTTTCGGATTCTTGGTCGTAATGTCCGCCTCGCAAAGGGTCATTAAATCTTCCAAGTCGTCTGAGGCGTCAAACACCAACCTTCTCACGGCACTATCAGTCACGAAATCTTCAGCAATGATAATGGGGCGTGAACTCATGGCAACTAATTTTTGCACGTACTTCACCTTTTCATTGAGCGGCATATGCAGCCTTTTGAAAAGTTTATGAACCATTTTGCCCCCCAAGAACTCATGCCCATGGAATGTCCATCCTATTTTGGGATCAAACCGTTTTGTTGGTGCTTTTCCAATATCGTGTAAAAGAGCCGCCCATCTGAGCCATAGCTTTTCTGTGGTTCGAGATATGTTGTCCACAACTTCCAAAGTATGCCAAAAATTATCTTTGTGTCGTTGTCCTTCAATTTCTTCAACACCCAATAAAGCGGTCACTTCTGGTAGGATGATGTCGAGTAAACCAGCCTCATACATCAGAGACAGTCCTGTGCTGGGCTTCGGTGTAGACATGATCTTATTTAGTTCATCAACGATGCGCTCCGGGGCAATAATTTTTATTCGTTCAGCTTGATTTTTTATAGATTGCCAAGCTTGCGGGTCGATCGTAAAATCAAGTTGAGCAGCAAAACGAATCGCCCGCATCATTCTCAATGGATCGTCGCTAAAAGTCACTTGAGGATCTAGTGGGGTAATCAACAATTTAGCAGCTAAATGATCAACTCCGGTAAAAGGATCAAGCAATGCACCCCATTGATTTTGATCCAGGCTGAGCGCCAAAGCATTAATGGTAAAGTCACGCCTATTTTGGTCGTCTGCCAAACTGCCGGGTGCCACTTTTGGATTTCGGCTGTTGTGTGTATAGCTTTCTTTGCGCGCTCCGACAAACTCAAGTGTAATGTCTTGATAGTGCAACATGGCTGTTCCATAGTTTTTAAACACACTGACCTCTGAAGCGCCCGGCAGGGCATCGGCCAATGCTTGAGCAAGAGCAATACCATCTCCAACAGCCACAATATCAATGTCTTTCGACCCCGCCCTATTCAACAGGTGGTCACGAACATACCCACCAATCACATAACACTCTAAATCAAGGTTTTGCGCAACGTGACTTAAAGTTTTAAATACAGGGTGATTTAATGCTTCAACGCAGTAGATGTTTGGACTCATGAGCGAATAATGGCAACCTCTCCATTCGATTTTAAGCGAATTATGGTTGAAGGTCGAGACAGAGTTAACGATTGATCCAAAGGTACTATATAGTCAACAGCTTGTAAAATCTCTGGGGTTATTTCCGCAAAAGATTTTGGAAAAGGGTTACCCGATTTATTGGCAGAAGTGGCCACTAATGGTTTGCGCATTTTTTGAATGAGTCGCTGACAAAAGGTGTGTTTGACCACCCGAACTCCCAGACTTCCGTCGGGGGCCAATAAATTTTCTGCCACTGATTTAGCACCATCTAGTATCAGGGTTAAAGGATGCTCAGATAGTTCGATTAAATCGTAACCTACTTCTGGGACATCGATGATCCATCGCGAAAGCATCGCATCAGATTCCATCAAACAAATCATGGATTTGAGTTCATGTCGGTTTTTTATATCGTAAATACGTTGAACGGCCATTTTATTCGTGGCATCGCATCCCAACCCCCAAATGGTATCCGTGGGAAACAAAATCACTCCACCACCGTCAATTACCTCATGGGCTTTTTTCACGATTTGGTTTAGATCAGCTCCGGAAAATGTGTTAGAATTTGATTCCACTGAATTCTGTTTTTGTCTTGATGTACATTCGATTTCTTTAAACTGACCTTTTGACTGCCCAATATAGGGATGGGTTCAAAAGAATAACCACTCCATTTAATCGGAGTATCGTTGAGTAACGCCATAGCTTTAAACCATAAATCATCAGATTTAGGACAAAGCTTTTGAAAAAGCTCCATGTCACCCACTTGATGGTTAAAACTGTGGGGAGGGTAGAGGACTCCTGACGATCCAATCGCTAATAAATCCGCTTCATCATACGGTTTTGAGCGATCCCAATTCCATTGAGTGTAGGGTAAAAGCTCACCCAATTCATTTCGTTTAATCAGCCTACAATGGTGGGCCATGATGTGTCCCGGATGTGAAATATGAGCGCTGTAAAGTGTTGATAGCCAATTTTTGGGATAAATCAAATCGTCATCACAGGTGACGACCAGGTCATTCGGGAAACTTTTGAGGGATTCAATCAGTTTAAGCTGTGGGCCATCAATATCGGAAAAGCGTATTTCAAAGCGCGGTCCGATCATTTTATTGAGGGAATGGGGAACCTTGTTTTCTAGGGTTTTATTTAACCACAACACGATTTTTTTTGGAGCTAAATCTTGTTCCAGCATATTGCGCACCACTAAGTGAAGCGCTTTTAACCGCGGTTCAAAGCTAGTGAGACTGACCACCAAATCAGGTGTGTCTTCAGGGGTCTGAGACCATAGATTTTTGGTGTATAATAAAAGTCTTCCAGAATGAAATATGGATAATGGATACTCTTTGAGTTTCATGACCCAAAAATAACGATAACCAAGGATTGTTTTTCTAATTTTGGGCAAATTAATCCGATGAGAGAATCCTCTGTATCCATATCTGTGGTATTAAGCACCTACAATGCGGTTGCTTGGCTGGAAAAAGTATTGTGGGGTTTTAATGCACAAACATTTAGGTATTTTGAGTTAGTGATCGCCGACGACGGTTCTGGCCCTGAGACCGCTGCACTAATTGAAAAAATGAGGTCCTATGTTTTTTATCCGATCCAACATGTTTGGCAAGAAGACGAGGGTTTTCAGAAGTCGCGTATTTTAAACAAAGCAATTTTAGCCGCCCAGGCTCCCTATATTGTGATGACTGATGGGGATTGTATCCCAAGGGCAGACTTTCTGGAAGTTCACCACCGAAACAAAACTCCTGGATACTTTTTGTCGGGAGGTTATTTTATGTTACCCATGGTTATTTCTGAAAAAATCACTTCAGAAGATATCGATCAACAGCGTTGTTTTTCACTAAAGTGGCTAAAAAGTCAGGGGCTTAAACGCAGTTTTAAAAATAATAAACTCAGCGCTCAAGGAAACTGGGCTAAATGGCTCAACAGTTGGACACCGACTAAGGCCACTTGGAATGGGCACAATGCTTCAGGTTGGAAAGTAGACCTGATAGCGGTCAATGGCTTTGACGAGCGGATGCAATACGGTGGTCAAGACCGCGAATTGGGTGAGCGTTTAGTGCATTTAGGTATTAAATCCAAGCAGTTGAGGTACAGTGCTATATGTATTCATCTCGACCACAAAAGATCGTACAAAACCAAGGAGTCCATCGATAAAAACAAGGCCATTCGCCGAGAAGTAGCTAAGCTTAAGTCGAGTTGGACTGACTTCGGGATCAAAAAAACTCCTTAACTTGGTTTAAGCAGATACGCTGTATTCTCGGAGCGCATCATTGAGTGATGTTTTCTTGTCCGTACTTTCCTTTCTAGTTCCGATGATCAATGCACAGGGAACTTGGTAGGTCCCTGCATTAAATGTTTTTGTGTAGCTTCCAGGGATGACCACAGATCGAGCGGGTACATAACCCTTGTATTCTAAGGGCTCAGTTCCTGTGACGTCAATAATTTTAGTGGATGCAGTCAACACTACATTGGCGCCAAGAACAGCCTCTCGCTCCACGCGAATACCCTCAACGACGATACATCGCGATCCGACAAACACATCATCTTCAATGACTACAGGGGCCGCTTGTAAAGGTTCTCACACACCGCCAATCCCTACGCCACCACTGAGGTGTACATTTTTGCCAATCTGAGCACAACTACCCACAGTAGCCCAGGTATCTACCATAGTGCCTGTGTCAACATAGGCACCAATATTCACGTAACTAGGCATCAATATGGTTCCAGGAGCAATGTAGGCTCCATGTCTTGCTACAGCATGAGGAACCACCCTAATACCTTTTTCAGCATAGCCTCGTTTCAGCGGCATTTTGTCATGAAATTCAAAGATACCCACTTCATGGGTTTCCATCTGTTGGATCGGGAAGTAAAGCACCACTGCTTTTTTTACCCACTCATTGATTACCCAACCCGATGAGGAAGGTTCTGCACACCTGAGCTGACCGCTGTCTACCAATTCGATGACACTTCTGATGGTTTGTTGTGTTTTCTCGGTTTTTAGTAAAGATCGATCTTCCCAAGCAGCTTCAATAATGGATCTAAATTCAGTCATGTCTCGTTATTTTGAGGCGCAAATATAAACCAGGATATTTTATTTGGCATCCCAATCCCTTCAAATCACAAATTAAGCTGTAATTTTGTCAAAAATGAGCAGAATACTCGCCTTAGACTACGGAACCAAGCGCACAGGCATTGCTGTAACCGACCCTTTGCAGTTGATTGCATCCGGTTTGTGTACAGTGAATACCCCTGAGTTGATGACTTTTCTACAGCAGTATTTATCCGAAGAATCGGTTGCCTGTGTAGTTCTGGGCGCCCCCAGAAGGTGGGATAACACCACGGGACCCATAGAAGACGAAATACAAGCCTTTATTCAGCGCTTCCAATCTTTGTTCCCTCTGATGCCTTTAGATCGCCAAGATGAACGATTTACTTCAATGATGGCTCAACAAGCCATGATTGATGGAGGGCTTAAAAAAGCTAAACGCCAAGATAAAGCCCTAGTGGATCAAATAAGTGCTACACTAATTCTACAATCCTACTTAACTAAAAAAAGATGATACTTCCCATAGTTGCATATGGCGATCCAGTATTGCGCCAAAAATGTGCTGAAATAACACCCGACTATCCTGAGCTGGATGTTTTGATTGAAAATATGTTTGCCACCATGTACCACGCCAGTGGTGTAGGTCTTGCCGCCCCCCAAATAGGGTTGAATATTCGACTTTTTGTGGTGGACACTAAGGCTTTTTCTCAAGATGAGGAACTCAGTGCAGAAGAGCAAACAGAACTCGCACAGTTTAAGAAAGTATTGATCAATCCGATGTTGATCGAAGAAGATGGTGAACCGTGGTCATTCAACGAAGGATGCCTCAGTATACCGGATATTCACGAAGAAGTATCTAGAAAACCTCATATAGTTTTGCGTTACCAGGATCAACAGTTTGTGGTCCACGAGCAACCATTTACGGGACTCATTGCCCGTGTGATTCAACACGAGTACGATCACATTGAGGGTGTATTGTTTATCGATAAATTATCCCCACTAAAAAAACGTTTGCTTCAAAGAAAGCTAACAGACATCACTCAGGGCAAAGCAAGTCCTAGTTACCGCATGAAGTTTCCGAGTATAAAATCAAAAAAATAATCAAAAAACGGCCTAAAGCCCATTCTCAATTCATTTTCTATTTATGCAACTCGACAAAATTGTATCTATTCCAGGTAAACCCGGACTTTTTGAAATCATCACACAAACTCGTGCTGGATTTGTTGCACAGTCTTTGTTGGATGGAAAAAAAATCAGTATTGCGTTTAAAAACAACATCAGTGTTTTAAATGAAATTGCTATTTATACCCTAGATGAAGAAGTACCACTTAAAGAAGTATTTCAAAAAATCTGGGATAAAGAAAATGGCAGCGCTACTACTGTATCGCACAAAGCGGATAAAGATGCCTTGGAGGCCTATTTCTTTGAAGTACTCCCCAATTTTGACGAAGACCGTGTTTATCCAAGTGATATCAAGAAAGTGCTTCAGTGGTACAACTTACTGCTAGAAAAAAACCTGCTCGCACCAGTACAAATCAAAACAGATGAACCCGAGATCGAGTCAGCTCCAGGCGTTTGATCGCTTGTTAACCATCATGGATGAACTCAGGGCTCAATGTCCTTGGGATCAAAAACAAACCTTTGAGACGCTTCGTCCATTGACTATTGAGGAAACCTATGAACTGGCTGATGCCATTTTGGAAGGGGATGCCAGGGAAATTGCCAAAGAGGTAGGTGACTTGATGCTTCATTTAGTTTTTTACGCCAAAATTGGCAGTGAAAAGCAGCAGTTTGATATTGCCGACGTGATTAATCAATTATGCGAGAAACTGATACATCGCCACCCCCATATCTACGGTGATGTCGTTGTGGCTGACGAACAAGAAGTAAAAAGAAATTGGGAACAATTAAAACTAAAAGAGGGTCAAAAAGGAGTGTTGGCCGGTGTTCCTAAGGGTCTTCCTGCCCTTGTGAAGGCGACAAGAATACAAGAAAAAGCGGCAGGCGTTGGTTTTGATTGGGAAAATTCGACCCAAGTTTGGTCTAAGGTTGAAGAGGAAATAGCCGAGTTTTTGTCGGAGGTTAAACAAAAGAACCAGCAAAAAGCAGAGGAGGAGTTTGGGGATGTACTTTTTTCTCTGATCAATTATGCCAGGTTTCAAGGAATAGACCCTGAAAGTTCACTCGAAAGAACCAATAAAAAATTTATCCAACGATTTGCGCATATGGAAGCCTCCATGAGCGCACAACAACGAACTTGGTCGTCTTATACTCTTGAGGAATTAGAGTCATTGTGGCAGCAAGCCAAATAGTTGAGTCCAGACCCATCTAATCCTTTATCTTAGCACTTTAAATCGATACAATTTGTTGACCAAGTACACCAAGGAATTTGCCTATAACCTGAAGCTTTCTTTTCCTGTCATTTTGGGATTATTGGGGCACACATTTGTTGCATTTGCCGATAATATTATGGTGGGTCAATTGGGAACAGCAGAATTGGCAGCGGTTTCACTGGGAAATAGTTTTGTCTTTATCGCTATGTCATTGGGCATTGGCTTTTCAACTGCGATTACCCCTTTGGTGGCTGAAGCCGATGGTGCGCAGGACAGTGCCTCAGGCAAATCCGCATTAAAACATGGATTAATCCTTTGTTCCGCATTGGGATTTAGTTTGTTTGCGATGATTCTGTGGGCCAAGCCTTTGATGTACCGCATGGAACAACCAGAGGAAGTAGTTGCTTTAGCGTTGCCCTATCTAGATCTTGTAGCTTTTTCCTTAGTTCCCTTAGTTATATTCCAGGCGTTCAAACAATTTTCTGAGGGCATGTCCCGCACTAAATATCCGATGTATGCTACCGTTGTAGGTAACCTTGTCAATATTGTATTGAACTATCTGTTTATTTTCGGAAAGTTTGGCGCCCCAACTTGGGGAATAGTTGGTGCCGCCGTAGGAACCTTGGTATCTAGGGTAGTCATGGTGTTTTTACTCTGGTATTTGTTGGCTCAGGATAAATCGATGAATTACTATGTACTGCGATTTAATTGGCGCATTGTCGATTTTGCCAAGCTAAAAAAAATCATACAATTGGGTTTTCCCTCAGCTATGCAAATGTTTTTTGAAGTTGCGTTGTTCACTGCAGCGATTTGGCTCAGTGGTGTGCTCGGGAAAAATGCTCAGGCAGCCAATCAAATTGCACTTAATTTATCAAGCATGACGTTTATGGTTGGTATGGGGCTTGGTGTAGCTGCTATGATTCGTGTGGGAAACCAGAAAGGCTTAAAGGACTACATCAATTTAAGGCGTATTGCTCAGTCAATTTTTCTGTTGACTTTGCTTTTGGAAGTTGTTTTTGCGGGACTATTTATGTTGGGAAGACATCTATTTCCCACGATTTACTTGAATGTCGAAGACCTTAAAAATGCAGTAGACAACGCTGAAGTGATCAGCATAGCCGCTCAATTGTTACTGGTAGCCGCATTTTTTCAAATTTCTGATGGGTTACAAGTAGTCGTATTGGGGGCCTTAAGGGGTTTACAAGACGTCGTTGTCCCCACCGTGATTACGGCCATTGCCTATTGGGCTATTGGATTTCCACTTTGTTTTTATTTAGGGCTTCGCACTGATTTGGGCTCTACGGGAATTTGGATTGGGCTTTTAGCAGGATTAACCGCTTCCGCAGGAATGCTCTACCTTAGATTTCAATATTTGACCAAAAAACTGATTACCGATAACCACTAATACAGAAGATATGGAATTACCCAAGTTTATTTTAGGTGACAATACTGATTTTCCCGATGCTATTTATGTCGTTCACACGGAATATCCACGATTTATTTTGAATCTAGCCGACGATGATATCGAATGGTTGGAGGAATTTGATCCTGAAGATGAAGAACAATTGGAGACAGAGACCTTGAAACTGATTGAGGAAGCTACTGCTTTTTATGATCGCGAAATTGATCGCTACGACGAAGAGGACGAACAAGAGGATTAAATCATGGATTTTTGGCATTGGGAAAAGCAGCTGCTGTGGGCCATTAACGGATGGGGTAGCCCTGAATGGAATGGCTTTTGGGTAGGTGTTTCGTATACGCCCTGGAGTTTTCCCATCTACACAGCTTTACTCGTTTGGATAGGTTATCGATTTACCCTAGTCAAAAGGGCCCAAGTGCTGGGTATGGTGGGCTTTCTAATTTTGCTCAGCGACCAAACTTCTCAGTTTTTTAAACAAGGTGTAGGGCGTTTAAGACCTTGTCATGAACCTGAACTTGAGGGAACACTTCAATTACTCAAGGATAATTGCGGGGGATCATTTGGTTTCTTTTCTGCGCATGCATCCAATAATTTTGGCCTTTTTTTCTTCTTTTACCTCCTGATAGGTCAATATGCCCCGAATACTTTTTGGGTAAACACAGCTAGAATAGGGCTGCTTTTTTGGGCGGCATTAGTTTCCCTTTCCCGAGTAGTTATTGGGGTGCATTATCCAACTGATGTGCTTTTTGGTATGTTGGTCGGTCTATTTTATGGTTGGCTGGTGTATCAGTTAACCCTAAAATGGTTTACAAAAGGTAAAGCATGACAGATCGTATTCTACTATTATTGATGGCTGTTGCCATGGCCTTTGGCCTGTCGGTTCCCTTGATGGAAAACGATGCGGCTCAATTTGCAGTCATGGCTCAACGCATGATTTTAGAAAATGATTTTTGGTCTTTATACAAGGGGACAGAACCCTATCTGGACAAACCTCATCTTCATTTTTGGCTTTCAGCTTGGTCGATGAAGCTATTCGGACTCCACCATTGGGCCTATAGATTACCCGCAGTGATTTCTCTATGGCTCGGGGGATACAGTGTGTACAGGTGGTCACTACTGAGTCAACCCAAACACGTTGCTAGATGGGCAGCCATTATTTTTTTGTCCACCTACAGCATCGTATTGGCCTCTATGGATGTGCGTACCGATGCGGTGCTGACTGCTGCAGTAGCTTGGGCATTATGGCAGTTTGCCGATTACCTCACCAACGAGCGATGGAATAATTTGTTTTGGGGTGCTCTGGCCACCGCCTTAGCTTTTTCAGCTAAAGGGCAACTTGGTTTGGTATTGGTTGGTTTGCCCGTACTAGCGCAATTGTGGCATTCAAAAAAATGGCCTCTGTTATTCAGATGGCCCGCAGTGATTGCCCTAGGGGTATTTGCCTTGGGAATTAGTCCGGTCTTGTATGCCTACTATCTTCAATTTGACTTACATCCCGAATTGGTCATTCGCGGTGTCGATCAACGCAGCGGTGTCTTTTTCATCCTTTGGGAACAAAGTTTTGAACGGATGAGTGGTACGGGTATGGGTACCAATAGCCCAGATTACTTGTTTTTTTTCCATACATTTTTGTGGGTATTTATGCCCTGGACGCTAACGGGATGTTACGCATGGGCAAGTCGTTGGAAGCAGATCAAATCCGCCCGAAAGCAACCGGAGTCAATGACCTATATCGGGGTGACAGCAATCATGGTATTGATCAGTTTCGCTCAATTTAAATTGCCTCACTACCTCAACGGCACACTACCCCTATGGGCTGTCTTAACTGCTCCATACCTTTCTGTATTGGCTCAAAAGAGGAACTGGGTAATTGCGCAGAAAACACTGTTGACTTTAGCGTTGGTATTTAGTGGCGTTTTAGTTTGGGCCTTTGGAAATGGCAGTCATTTAGGTGTCTGGGTTGCGTTAGTAGGTGTTGTAGCTCTACCTAAGCTATGGCGTTCTCCCTCAGGTATGATATGGCGATATACTGGGGTAATTTTTGGCGGAATTTATCTGTTGATGCATGTATTTTTTTATCCAAAACTACTGGAATATCAGTCAGGGATCAGTTTAGCAAAAGCTTGGCATAAAGACCGTGTAGGTAAAATAGATGCCCCCATTTACAAACTCGATGATCAGTACACCTGGTCTATGGATTTTTACACCCACCAACCTTTGCAAAAAATGGATAAACAAGAGCTTGAATCCATATCAGCAGGTTGGCTTTATTTGGATGATGATCCAAGCGTATTATTGAAGGATTCTACACGTTCCTGGACCTTGATTAAAAAATCTCCGCATTACAGAATTACCCGTCTTAACTGGAGTTTTATTCATCCAAAGACCCGTGATCTACAGTTGTCCCATCGCTATTTGGTTTGGGTGTCGCCGGATCAGTAATTGCCCAATTAGGTTGGCGAAAATGGTAGTATACACCTGTAAAAGAAACCAAAGCAGTCAAGGCAAAAAACAATAAACTGATTCCCAGAGAAATGGTTTGATCTAAACCCAACCACAAGGATCCGTAGTAAAAAGTGATTTCCCTACTGCCCATACCCCCAATCGTGAGTGGCAACACGGCAGCGACGGAAGAAATTAAAAACACGACCAAATAGCC
>Ga0102869_1000217_pt1 | contig 17639 bp, 19 predicted proteins | sample Colrivmet1546A02_FD_78444 | JGI IMG/M metagenome (GOLD analysis project Ga0102869, IMG submission 78444) | Estuarine microbial communities from the Columbia River estuary - metaG 1546A-02 | ecosystem: Environmental > Aquatic > Marine > Intertidal zone > Estuary | place: USA: Columbia River...
CTAAGTTACTGGGCACTTTAAAATAGTATTTAACTGGTTTTAATGTTTCTTCATCACGATAAAGCCCAACAAAACCTACCCTAGCAGAAGGAATTAAATCAAGGACACCGTCTAACAATCCATTTCCCGCTCTCAAAATAGATACCAGCGCAAGTTTTTTACCAGCTATTACAGGAGACTCCATCTCTTGCATTGGAGTGCGAATTGTTTTGTTTTCCATTTTTAAATTTCTTGTAACTTCATATGCAAGCAATTGACTTGTTTCCCGCATCAACTGTCGAAAATGATTGCTAGAAGTATTTTCATCTCGCATGTGACTTAACTTATGCTTAACTAATGGATGGTCTACTATGGTTAAATGTTCTTGCATGAATGTCTCCAATGTTAATTTAAATCTTGCTTTGAATGCAGGATTTTTTCAACCCCATTACAAAAAAATTTATAACTCACTCATAGTATGACTAATGTGATTTTTAAACGTCAAACTTGTTCAAAACGGGTAAATTTACGTGATTTCACTTGATATTCTTCAGAAACTAGCACATATGCCCAATATCAATTGATATTTCATTAACTAACAACATACGGAGACCACATGGCTAAAGAAGAACTTCTCGAATTCGATGGTGTCGTTGTAGAGCTATTGCCCAATGCAACTTTTCGGGTAGAACTAGAAAACGGCCATGAAATCATTGCACATACAGCAGGAAAAATGCGCAAAAATCGTATTCGTGTTTTGGCTGGTGACAAAGTTCAAGTTGAAATGACACCTTATGACCTATCAAAAGGTCGTATTAATTTCCGTTACAAATAATCTTATGAAGCTAATCCTTGGTTCTGCATCACCAAGACGTCTTGAGTTATTGGCACAAATTGGTGTTGTTGTAGATCAAATCATTCCAGCAGACATAGATGAAACTCCACAAAAGGGTGAGAGACCTAAACCCTATGCAGTTCGTATGGCTGCAACAAAATCTGAGGCTATTAATGCTAGCGCGTCAGATCTAATTTTAACTGCAGACACTATTGTTTCAGCAGGAATTCGTATTCTAGGAAAACCTAAGTCAGAAGGCGAAGCAGTAGAATTTCTAACACTTTTATCCGGGCGGCGCCATCGAGTTACAACCGCAGTATCTCTGAGAAAAGGCGATAAAATTTGGTCGCGAAATGTAACTACATTCGTAAAAATGAAAAATTTATCTGATCATGAAATATCAGCTTATATACGCTCACAAGAGTGGCAAGGAAAAGCAGGTGGCTATGCAATTCAGGGAATCGCATCGGCTTTTATCCCTTTTATATCTGGCAGTTATTCAAATGTAGTTGGTTTACCTCTTACAGAAACTTCTAATTTATTAGTTGGTGCAGGATATTCTATTTCACTTGAAGGCCCGCCATTATGAAAAAAGGAAGAATTGTAGTTTTAGACGAAGTAAATGGCAAACCAGCTGCCGCATTATTAGTAAATGGTCAGATTCATGACTTACTTATCGAAGCTGATAACAACTTACCTAAACCAGAAGCTATTTATCGTGGCAGAACGACGCTCCCTATGAAGGGCCAAAATGGGATAATTTTAGATATTGGCAGTGGTCAGAAAGCATTCCTAAGAAATGCTAAAGGAATTCCCCAAGGTACACAAATGACTGTCCAGGTTGCAACCCATGCAGAGACAGGCAAGGCAACACCTGTTGTAAACAAACTGATTTTTAAAAGCAGATACTGCATAGTTACACCAGATGCTCCGGGGTTAAACATTGCTAGATCAATAAAAGATGACGAAGAGCGTGATCGGTTACTCGAAATTGTTCATGAAGTTTCAACAAATCGGTCAAATGAATACGGTCTAATAATTAGATCTTCAGCAATGGATATTGATGCAGATGCCATATCTGATGATATCAATGCCATGTATGATTTAGCTGATAATGTTATGTCTCAAACCTCAGGCGATCCCGCTTTAATAATGCCTGCACCAACAGCTGAAATGAAAGCTTGGCGTGATTGGGTAAATCCAGATCCAGACGAAGTCATTAAAGAGATTAATAGTTTTGAAACCATGGGAATTTGGGATCACATTGAAAAATTAAAGCATAGCAAATCAAAATTACCAAATGGCGCTTCAATGATAATAGAGCCCACATCAGCATTTGTTGCAGTAGATGTTAACACAGGCAACGATTTTTCATTAAGTGCAGGATTGAAAGCTAATTTAGCAGTTGCAAAAGAATTGCCAAATCAATTGTCTTTACGTGGGCTGGGGGGACAAATTATTATTGATTTTGCGCCATCGCCAAAGAAAGATCGTAAATTAATTGAAACAGCATTAAATTCATCATTTCGAAAAGGAAAAATAGATACAGTTGTAGTTGGATGGACAACGTTAGGGAATTTCGAATTGCAGCGCAAACGAGAAAGAATCCCATTATCAGAATTACTTCAAGATTAAATCAACACTCTAACCAACCCAATCACACTAATAAAAACTAATAGAATCAAACAAAACTGTTTGTAGAAATTTTGTAATATTGGTGAAAACAATTTAAATCCAATAAAAATTCCAACTAACAAAATGGGTGTAAATACTACACCCCTAATAGCTGCGCGTATATCCATTATTCCATAAATTATGTACCAAATCATTGATGTGAATAAACCTATGAACAAAAACATCACAATAGCTCCCCGCATTGACCTTGGATTTTCTTCACTAGCCAATACATACAAAGCGATAACCATTCCACCAACAGCTGCTATACCTGACGCAATTCCCGCTACTATTCCGGTAGTATACAAAGCTGTTTTAGATCCCAAAGTCCCAGGTGTTAATTTAAATAATTGCAATGAAGCCAAAGATAGAATCAAAATAAGAGCAATAATTCTTGAAGTTTCTACCGGAAGTATAACTGTAGCCAATAAACCGATTGGAAGACCTAAAATAGATCCAATCGATAAAATCCAAACAATAGGCATATTCGCATCACGAATGCCCCCTCGAAGCATGACTATACCAGCTGCAGCTTCTAGAAATAAAACCATTGGAATTAATTGAACAGTAGGCAATGTTCCCGCCATGCTTGCAATAACTATTGCGGATAGGGCAAATCCGGAAAATCCTCTAACGATTCCAGCCAAAAACACTACAAAACTACAATATATAAATTCAATCTCAGTAAGTTGAATAATTTCAGTAATGTATGTTATCATAATATTTTCTTAGTAGTTTATAACATTTTCACAAGTTAAAAAAATTACAACGTCCAAAACAAAAAATAAAATAGGAAGAATTTTTATGCCCTGCCCAATGTGTAATAAAAGCCAAGATAAAAAATATCGACCATTTTGTTCAAAACGATGTGCAGATTTAGATTTAGGGAAATGGCTTACAGAATCCTACTCAATACCCGCCGTAGAGACAGATGAAGAAGACAGCATACCGACAGAATTTACACCTAATGAAAGTAATTTGCATTAGTATGAAAATTCCTCTTGCGCCAAGGGATACATAATCCTAAAACGCCTCAACCCATAATGACCATTTAGTCATTAAAACCCATGCCCGGGTAGCTCAGGGGTAGAGCAGTGGACTGAAAATCCTCGTGTCGGTGGTTCAAATCCGCCCCCGGGCACCATTTTATCCTCTAAATATGGTTCGTAAAATCTTTGCTATAAATAAATTGATAATTTAACATTTTTTATTCACACATTTATAAATTCGCCGTTTTTAATCTTAAAAAAGTTATGACTTTAGATACTTTTAGACACTTGCATGTATCTTTTAGTTATGTTCCTGTGAGTAAGCTCCACACAAGATGTCGGAATTGCGTTTTTTTGCTTCGTAGCAATGCAAACTGAACTTAAAGCTGTGGGCAATAAAGGCCTTAAATCTGGCCAAAGATTAAATAGGGAGACTATTATGAAAATCAAAATGTTTGCGGCAACCGCCGCTATGGCACTATCATTTGGTGCAACTTCTGCATCAGCTGATTGTGGAGAAGTATCAATTACTGAAATGGACTGGGCTTCGTCAGCTGTTGTAACTGCAGTTGCTAACTTTTTAATGACACAAGGTTACGGTTGTGATGTACAAGTTGTACCATCATCAACAGTGCCTGCACTTACATCATTAGCTGAAACTGGCAAACCAGACCTGTTAACTGAAGTATGGGCAAACTCAACACCATCTTACGAACCATTACGAGCTGAAGGCAAATTAGTCGAATTAACAAATGTTCTTTCTGATGGTGGTGTCGAAGCTTGGTGGATCCCAGCTTATTTAGCAGAGTCTAATCCTGAATTGACAACTTGGGACGGCATCATGGCTAATCCATCAGCTGTTGGTGGGAAATTCCACGATTGTCCATCAGGTTGGGCTTGTGACATTATTAATAATAATAATTTGAAAGCTGCAGGAGCTGAAGCTGGTGGGCTTGAGCGCTTCCAACACGGTTCTGGAGAAACACTACAAACCTCAATTGCGGCCGCTTACGCAGATCAAGCGCCATGGTTTGGATACTACTGGGCCCCAACTGCTGTTTTAGGTAAGTATCCAATGGTTCGTGTTGAAGTGCCAGCTTATAACGCTGACTCCCACGCCTGTAATGGCGATGTAGACTGCTCAAATCCTGGTTTCTCTGCCTATCCAGCTGCCAAAGTTGTAACTGCGGCTTCTGGAGCATTTATGGATCGAGAGCCTGAAGTTGCGGCATTAATGAAAAATGTAGCATTCACAAATGCTCAAATGGGTGATGTGTTAGCTTGGCGTTTAGACAATAATGCTTCATATGATGAAGCGGCTGTTTACTTTTTAACTACATACAAAGACGTGTGGGGCGATTGGTTGAGTGCCGATGCCAAAGGTAAATTGGCGGCTATCCTTAACTAAATAGGATTAAGATTCCCCGCGGACTAAATATAGCCCGCGGGGTTTTAATATAGGGAGAGTATCAATGGCCACTTATGACTGGCTCTTTAACATGGTTGGGCTTCGAGCTTGGTGTGATACCGATGCATCAACAGGCCCAATGTCCATGGCCCAACTCCTAGCTAAAACTGGTAATTCTGCACCTGAACCAAGCTATACTTTCGCTTTTCCCTCTTTGGATGAATTGAACAAAGCATGTGGCCAAATTGCTCAAACTCGTGATGTAATAAAAGGCCTAGAAGACGGCTTCCTTGCTATTCGTCCTGCCCTGCGTACAGTTTTAGATCCAATAACTCAGCCTCTTTCATGGATGTTAGATGGCACACTTTACTTATTCACAACGGCCCCTTGGTTTCTAATAATGGCAGTAATGCTCATTGCAGTTTGGTACGCTACGTACTCTCTTTCTGTAGTAATATTTAATGCATTTTGCCTATCATTTTTTGCATTTGTTGATCATTTTGAACCTGCAATGCAAACCTTTGCCGTCATTTTAGTCTGTACCATAATATCAGCTTTACTTGGAGTGCCAATCGGCATTGCAATGTCTAAATACAACCGCTTACAAAGAGCAATTATTCCAGTTTTAGATTTGCTGCAAACCTTACCAACCTTCGTTTACTTAATTCCACTTATATTTTTGTTCCCAATCGGAGAGTCGCGTCTCTACGGAATCGCAATAGTCCTCTATGCTATAGTTCCAGTGATCCGTCTTACCGATCTTGGAGTACGCTTAGTAGACAAAGATGTTGTAGAGGCCGGTAATGCTTTTGGCATGAGCCCAGCACAAAAACTAGGTAAAGTTGAACTACCTTTAGCCTTACCGAATATCATGGCAGGTCTCAATCAGACTATTATGATGAGCCTTGCAATGGTTGTAATTGCATCAATGGTTACTGCACCTGGTTTAGGTGTGCTAGTATTACGTGGTATCAGGAATCTAGAGCTCGGTGTTGGTTTAATGGCAGGAGTATGCATTGTTCTTTTAGCTGTAATGCTTGACCGCACCTCAAAAGCAGCTCTGTCGCGTATTGACAGAACAAAAACTGAAATGTGAGACTGATATAATGACACAAACACCAAAAGTAAGTCTTCGTGGTCTTTATAAAATTTTTGGATCTGACGACAAGGCAGTTCTTCAACATGCTAAAGCTGGGATGAGCAAAGAAAACCTTCTGGTCTCCCATCAACACGTTCTGGGCTTGAAAGATATTAATGTTGAAATGCAGGCTGGAGAAATCACGGTTGTAATGGGCTTATCTGGTTCTGGAAAGTCTACATTAATCCGGCACTTAAATCGCCTTATTGAACCAACAGATGGTGAGATTTTAGTTGATGGTGTTGATATCATGAAACTATCTACTCTTGACTTGCGTCACATGCGCCAAAATAAAATGTCGATGGTATTTCAAAAATTTGCTCTTTTGCCCCATCGCACTGTTTTGCAAAATGCAGCGATGGCCTTAAATATTCAAGGCGCTGCAACAGAAGATCAAGAAGGCGAAGCAAAAAAATGGCTTGATCGTGTAGGCCTTGGGGGATTTGAAAACCATTATCCATCACAACTTTCGGGTGGAATGCAGCAACGGGTTGGTATTGCTCGAGCATTGACTTCTAATTCAGATATTATGCTCATGGATGAGGCTTTTTCTGCTTTGGACCCACTGATCCGCACGGATATGCAGGATTTACTACTAGAACTACAAGTTGAGCTAAAAAAGACGATTGTTTTCATCACACATGATTTAGACGAAGCCTTAAAATTGGCAGATCACTTAGTAATTTTGAAAGACGGTGCAGTCATACAGCAAGGAGAGCCACAAAGCATTTTAATGGCACCATCAGATCCTTATATTGAGGATTTTGTATCTGATATTAATCGCGCCAGAGTTCTACGTATCCGTTCTGTAATGCAAGAGCTAACAGAGGGTAAATTTGCAGGTGATGTGGATGCTAATGACAACCTTGAAAGCCTGATTGCAACTTCTGGTGGCGACACATCTTTACGATATCGTGTAGTTGAGAATGGTAAGCCTGTTGGAGAACTTGATATGCGCGAACTTGTTAAAGCGCTAGTGCCACGTATTTCTAGTTCCGAAACTGGAACACGCTACCACTAGTCAGTTTCAGCAAAAGTCAGAGTATCGCGGATGAAAAGATTTAAGTTGAGTACGATGGCTACTTTACCTTTTTAAGGTAAACAAAATTTAATCTATAAAGTAGCAAAAAAAGATATCTGATCATAACATATGATGGGTATTTGATCATAAAAAATATCAGAGACGCAAAAATACATCAATGCGTCATACCTCTTGGGTTATGTGATGATATTATAGGTATAGGAAATCGGTCCAACATTAATCTTAGTCCAAGACCAATATCCTCAGAATAGCTTACTATCTCTTTTACTAAATTACCTGAAACTAAATTAAATGCTAAAAGTTCTGCATCTTTGATATTACCCATCGCTGCAAGAGAGATCATATTTGCAACAACACTTTCATCACCACCAAAACATTTACAATTTAATTCATGATGCATTATTTTTCTTCTAGATTGGGTTGCAAGCTTGATATAAAATTCTTCAAATTTGTTTGAATAATAAAGACCATGATCCTCCCCAAAAGCTAATAAAAAATCCTTTTTGAGAGCTTGTCTTGTTTCTAATGAACTTGCCATCATCCGAAAATATACAATTACAGACATTTCCAAAAGTGGCAATTCATCCATTTGCCCAACCGGTGCACCACCTCTAAATTTTTGATGTATACTCATAATATCACCTTAACAGTATTAGTTTCGCGTTGAACAAATAATACCTTATTAATTTAGTCAACTATTAATAAATCTATGAATTTTCACTGCTTGTCAACATAATTTTATCTCACAATGAATATGAGATGAAAAAAGTATTAATATTTCTCAAATTGAAAAGTACTTTAAAAGTAAATCAATAGATTTTTATACTTTTAAAAAAGTTAATTTGTTAAAAATTAACTAAGCAACCAACCACCATCAACATCTACAGTCGTTCCAGTTACAAACTGGTTCTTAATCACGTACATAAGCCCTTCAGCCACTTCTTCTGACGTTCCAGCTCTTGGTATTAGATTATCTTTTGTCATATTTTCGTATAACTTTTCTCTCTCAGTTCCTGTAAGAGTAACCATTGGAGTATTAATTGTTCCTGGAGAAACAATATTAATTCTTATTCTGGGAGAAATCTCTTTTGCTAATGCACGAGCCATCGCCTCCACTGCACCTCCAACAGAAGAAAGCGCAATTTGACCAGGCCTACAGTTTCGTGCTGGAGAACCCGATACAAGAGTAATTGAGCCGCCATCCGTTACATGTTTTGCTCCATGGCGTACAACATTTGCATATCCCCAAAGTTTATCAAAAGATCCTTTAAAGCCATCCATATCCATTTCTAAGAATGGTCCAATAGCTCGTTCTCCACCAGTAGCTGAACTTATCAAAATATCAAAAGGAGCAAGCTTTTCTAAAAGTTTCTTAACACTCATTTCATCTCTAACGTCACAAGCCACAAATTTAACCCCATTTGGTAGTTGTGATTTTTTCTCAGATGATCGTCCTATAGCAACAACTTCTGTACCAGCAATTTCCAGCATCTTAACTGTTGCTAGACCAATCCCAGATGTGCCGCCAAATACTATTGCTTTTTTATTAATTAAATCCATCTGGAATATCCTTATTCTTTACTATCAATTTTCTTATGTTCGGGCTTTCTCAAAATCATTCCAAGCCGTTTCAAATGCATCAAAATCAAAGCCCTTTTTACGTGCTGGATCCAATACCAACCTTTCTGTTTCCTGCATTTTCAAAATTGAGGTTTCTAAGTCATCTATAACATCAGTAGGAACTACGACTGCACCATGCCGATCAGCATGTACTAAATCACCCGACTTTATATTCATCCCAAAAATATTTATTGGCTGGTTAACACTGCGCACATGCACAAACCCATGGCTTGGGCCTATACTTCCAGCAACAACAGGAAAACCTTCTGCCATATCACCTAAATCCCTCATTACGCCATTAGTAAGCGCACCTGACATACCGAAACCTTTATGGATAGTTGTATTTACTTCGCCCCAGAAGGCTCCAATACAATTTGGATAATCCAGATCTTCGACCACTGCAATTGACGGCTTAACATTTTCTGACATTGCCTTGTAATAACTCATACGACGCTCTCTAATTACAGAAACTGCTTCTGTAGGAGGTTCAATTGCCGCTATTTGAGCAGTGACTGCATAGCCAACAATGACACCTTTTGTATCAGAGGCAAGCATAGTTCCTCTCGTAAAATCATTGAAGCCTCTCTTACCTTGGGCAACCTCTATTGCATTACAAACCGTTGGAGTGTCCACAGATTGTAATAAATTTAAAAGTGATATTTTCATGTATCCTCCAGCCAACTTGCAAGCGCCATAGTTGTAATTTTTGGTTGTTCCAATGTTGGAAGATGGCCCGCATCTTCTATGATTTCTAATTTACTATTTTCTAATAGAGTATGCATTAATTCGTGACGTTCAAGCGGGCATAAAACATCATGCCTACCACAAAGCACTAAAGCTGGTCTCTTATATGATCCTAGCGTATTTTTTTGATCAACACGATCTCGAAGCGCAATGGATTGGCGAATAAATGCATCAGGTCCAATATCAAGCGCCATATCCATGCATAGTTTTAATATCTCAGTTTTTCTAACCCCATCAAAAAGGTAATTTGGCTTCATTTCATCACGGATTATTTCTTTGAGTTGCCCATTTTTAATTGCATCTATTTGCGGGCCCCGCCGCTTTAATACATCAGGCAACTCAGCAAGAGGATTTGTGTCAAGTAAAGCTAAACGCTCAACCCTCTCTGGTGCTTGAGATACAATTTCCATTGCTACTATCCCACCCATTGAAAGTCCTGCTAATGCAAAAACTGGCGGTGCATTATTTAAGACATCAGAAGCCAATTCTGAAATTGTTTCGTGATCAGTAATTTTTGCAAAATGTACTTCTCTTCGTTTAGACAGTTCATTTATTTGGGAAGCAAAAAGACGTTCATCACACATCATTCCAGGTAGCAAAACAAGAGGTGTCATGAGGCTAAAGCAGCGCCCTCGGATAAAGATTTGAGTTTTGCATAAGCAATTTGTGGGTCAACAGCTCCAAAGCCCGCAAAAGTACCAAATCCACAATCTGACCCTGCAATTACTCTATCTTTTCCAACTATATTCGCAAATCTCTCAATTCTTTGTGCGACAAGTTCTGGGTGTTCAATAAAATTGGTCGTAGTATCGACCACGCCGGGAACTAATACCTTGTTGTCAGGAATTTCAGATTTTCTATCTCTGAATACTGTCCATTCATGCGCATGTCTTGGATTGGAAGTTTCAAATAATAAGTAACCAGCGTTTGCAGACATCAAGGTAGAAAACATTTTATCCATTGGAATATCACAGCAATGAGGCCCTTCGTAATTTCCCCAACATATATGAATCCTAACTTTATCTTCTGGAACGTCTTTTAACGCATAATTCAAAGCTTCGACATGAGAAGCTGCAACTTTAAGAAATTCATCGTCAGTTAAATCATTAAAAAGCATATGCCTAGAGAGTGCTAAATCTGGGCAATCCAATTGCAAATCTAATCCAGATGCTACGATTGTTTCATATTCTGTTTTCATCGCATCCGCTAATGCAGATAAATATTCTTCTCGTGTCTTATAAAAATCATTTTGTAAAAATAAAGAAATTACACCAGGAGAGGCAGCATTCATAAAACCTCTTGTTCTTCCATGTGCAGACATTGCAGCCTTTAAATTAGTAATATCTTTTTGTAATTCCCCCTGCCCTTTTGAAGAAACGGGCCCAGTACACATGGGTCTAGCATATTGAGGTGTGCCTCCTTCATTTGCAAGGCGTTCTAAAAATGTTGGAAACATTTTTAGATCAGCTGGAGCATTTCGAGGGCTATCACCCGAAAAGCCTGTATAACGATCCTTTACATAAGTTGCATATGATATTTTTGAAGTTTCACCATCACTAACAATATCAATTCCAGATTCTGTTTGTTTTCCAACAGTATCATGCACTGCTTTTGTCATTGCTTCATCAAATGATGTTTCATCATAATTCTCATTATTTTCACGAGCAAATATGAAATCAACAACCTCCTGTGATCTAGGTAGACTGCCAACATGCGAAGTAAGGATTCTTGTCATTTTTCTTCTCTCTTATTATTTTAATTTTTGGTCCATGTTGGGCCAGCAGGATCATCGTTAGATTTTACACGGTACATACTAGCTTCACCAGCCATTGATGGTTCAAGTTTGTGTGAAAATCCAGCAGGTAAAATACATGTATCACCAGGGTTTAATGTAACTGTATAATTTTCCCATTTCAGCAACCAATGTCCGCGCATCGGCATCAGAACAATTGAGTCCTTAAAAGTTAAAACCTCATCATGTAATGATCCTCGAGTGATGAAATCCATTTCAAACCCTGGTTTATCTGGTAACATTGCGTCTTCACCAATTACTTTTATAGGTGATTTTCCTGCTAAACCCATTAAATCTAGGTATCGAGCTACGTGCCTTGGAATGACATCAATAGCTGGTGGTTCAGGCATTTTCGCTAATTTTTCATCTGATAGTATCGGCATTGGTGAAATACCTTCAGGCAATTTTTGACCCTTTTTACTGTCGTAAAGCTTGCTATTATCCCCTAAAATAAGGCCATGCTCTGCAGCATCCTGAATAACTTGAGGTGCCCATGTTACGCCACCACCAGCATCATCGCCTCCTAAAACAGCCATTATCATTCCATAATCTAAGCCTATATTCTCAAATCCACGAAATATCCCCGTCGGTATATTTATTATATCACCCTCTTCTAAAACTACTTCACCAGCTTTACCCCACCGTCCCCAAAAAAACCTCCATCTGCCTTTTAGAACAAAAAAGACTTCAGCAGTGGTATGGCTGTGTAAAGAGTTTCTACATCTTGGCGGTTGGCCAGCTGCGCCAATATTAAACCCTGGTGTATCTTTTATATGTACATGCTGATCTGGGCTTTCAGAAACGCCACCACCAATTATAGTGAAGTTCTCTTTTTGGTCACTGCCAGGAGTGTGTGCATCAATAAACGCAGTTTTGCATGGAATTAAATCTCCATACCTAACAATACGTGCTTCTAGTTCTTCTGATGTCATTTTACTATCCTGTCTTCATTGCAATTTGTTTCCAAATCGATGTTTCATCATAAAGGGTATATTCTCTTCGTATCCCCCATGGGCCAAATTCCACGTGGCTTGCACCCATAACATGAACTTCAGCTCCAGTAGGCTTTCCAAAAGCACCCCAACCGTCATGTTTTCCTGTCAAACTCCAACGAATAGCAGCTCTAGGAGGCATTAATGGGTCTTCTCTTCCTATTTGATGGTCTATAGAAAAAGTTGCTGATGGAAATGAAGCTCGTAATTTAGTCCAAAAACCATCAACACCGTCTGATGAATATAATTCACTCCCACCAGGGTAGAAACCTGTCACAGCTCGATCATATTCTACAGGAATTACATTCAAATCGGCAGACATAATTCTATTTAATATTTCAGAATACTTCTTACCCCAATCATTATCATTTCCACGACCAGTATACGGTCCAGTTTTATCAATAGATGGGTGGAAAGGCTTTATACATTTTCCAGGACCACCCTCTCTCTCGATAAGATCTATTGCATACTCTTTTGGGTCCCAACCTAATTGGCGTACCACAGCCCCTTGGTCTCTAATTAACCACTCATCATTAATTTGATTATTTATTGCATGACAATCTGCAATCACTCTATAGCGTAGTTTCTTACCTGAAGCTTTTCCATAAACACCATCACCTAGGTGTGTTGCAGTGGTTAAAATTCTATGAGAAGAAAGCATCCCTTCTTCTGGAGATCCAGACCATATAACATCCTCACCCAAAAGTCTCCGGTCAGGAAATTCAGCCAATGTTGACATTGTTGCAGCTATAACTCCGTCATTCCCAAAAACAATTGAACCAGGTGATCTCACTGGAATATCTTTAGAGTAATAATGATTAAGTGTTGCCAATCCTCTATCTTCCCAAATTTCTTTAGTGATGCCTAAGATATAATCAGGGAAATCTTTAAATTGATCTGAAAAACCTTTCATGAGGTCCATCCTTTCGGTATTTTTGCAGAGCTACGGATAATTAATGGGCTTTCTACCTTAATATGCTTTGGCTCTTGTGATGGGTTGGTAATTTTATCCAATATAAGAGCAACTGTTTCATCTACCATTATATTCGATCTTTGACGCATAGTTGTAAGATCATATGCCTCTAATGATGCTGGGGGAACATCATCATAACCAATAATGCTAACTTCCTGTGGTATCTTTATATTCAGTTCGCCACGCAATACATCCATGACAGCAAACGCCATTGAATCCTGAACAACGAATACAGCATCAGGATGATCTGGCCTATCAAACATTTCTCGCGCAGCTTCTTTTGCTCGGCTTACTGTAAAATCACCTAATGCATGGGCTGCTAGGTCTTGCCCTGCTTCTTTCAATCCTTCACGAAAGCCTGCTTCACGATCACGGTGGGTTGATGCACCTTCCCAACCCCCAATATAAGCAATTTTTTTATGCCCAGCAGAAACAAAAAATTTTGATACAGTTTTTCCACCTTCGAAATTATCAGATGTAACTGCTGAATGTTCTTTAGAATCTTGCGCTCTGTTAAAAAGGACTACAGGTACTCCAGCAGCTTCACATCGTGCTGTAAGATCACTTGAAATACTTACACTAGCAGCAATTATTCCATCTACTTGGTAATCCAACAAACCGTCAATAACATGATCTGTAGACTCCGTATCATTTGATGCCATGAATACTAACACATGGTAGCCTAAAGTTTGTAATGCATTAGAAAGTTTTTCTAAGGCTACAGGATAAAAATAATTATCTAAATAAGCTACAACAAGGCCGATAATTCGACTTTTTCCAGTAATCAAGGATCGAGCTAATATATTTGGTCTATACCCCAGTTCAATAGCAGCGGCACGAACTTTTAGCATAGTTTTTGAGCTCGCTGAAGCTCCAGGAGTAAATACTCTACTCACTGCAGATTGACTAACTCCAGCGAGTTTAGCTACTTGTAGTGAAGTTACTCTTTCTACCATCAGCCCGCTGTCCAACCCCCATCTATAATCATATGAGTGCCAGTAACCATCGATGACGCATCAGATGCTAAATAAACCGCAGCTCCCATAATATCTTCTACTTCACCAATACGTCCAAGTTTAATTTTTTGATTAATGAGTTGGGCCATTTCAATATTTTCAAAAGTTTTTTCAGTTAAAGGTGTGCGAATAAATGTTGGGCAAATAGTATTAATACGAATATCAAATGAGCCCCATTCAATTGCCATACTTTTCACCATACCCTCAATTGCATGCTTTGAAGAAGAATACACTGTTCGATCAATCCCCCCCACATGTCCCATTTGTGATGAAATATGTATAATCGAACCACTTATTTTAGATGCTTTCATAGCTTTTGCAGCATACACTGATAGAAAATATGCAGACCTTAAATTTAAGTTCATTACTGCATCAAAATTTTCAGGTGTTGTGTCAAACGCTGGGGAATGTCGGGCCATTCCAGCAGAATTTATTACTATATCATATGGCTTTTCCATTACTTTTTCTAATGCAAACAAGTCTGTTTGGTCCAAAACCAATGCCTCTGCATCATAGCCATTTGAATTTAACGCTGAGACTGTCTTATCTAAGAGATCAATTCCTCGAGCTGCACAAATCACTTTTGCACCAGATTGTGCCATTGCTGCTGCACACGCTTGGCCAATACCTGAAGATGCGCCCGTTACCAATGCGCGTTTACCTTTTAATGAAAATGATGGGAGCAAAGGTAAAATCATATACTTACCCCAATTGGATAAGAAACTTTACCTTATACACGTGCTTTATTAAATTCACGTAAACGTGAAAAAACATCAACGCCAATTTGGGAGTAAACATCAAGCAAATCTACTAAAACCCAATTCTCACGTATTAGGTTATTTTCTACTCTCCAGAAATCCAGACTTCGCATAGTAATTTTTTGTCCTGAAGGAGCAATGCCAAGCCAACCATCTCCTGAAACAGTCATTTGCATATTTGGCCAACCAGTGGCTATTACATATGGCCCATCACCAAAAAAATGACAGCTTAGAGTACCCGTCGTTCCACCTTTTCTATCAGGCAAAGCCTTAAGAAATGGAATTTGATGCCAATTTCTAAACCCATCAAGGCCTCTCATTGAACCAATTCCTGCTGGGCCATACCAGTTGACACATGGATGCCAATATTCTTCAGCCTTCATTATTTCAGGGCCACCTTCAGAGGGATGGCGCGATAAGTTAGTAAGCATCTCAATTACAACATCTAAACTTTCTGTTCCATGAGAAGACGCTCTATTAGCTGATGTCAATCCATCTTGGCTAGCAGGCCCAGGTATAAACATTTCACGCCCTAAACTTGGAGACATTGGCCACGCTCCTGCTTGCATCATAAGTTCTGGTATGTCCCATATTGCTTGAACTTCAATAATCTTATCATCCTCAAAACAATAAAACTCATGAAAACGCATATGTACTAAATGTCCTGTTGGAGGTATTTCCAAAAATGGTCCAACAAAAGTTCCTACATAGGACCCACAACACCCTACCCAATCTTTACCTTCGATTGTTTTACCACTCACGACGATTGTATCCCGTCGCTCAACATTAGGGATTGCATCGACTAGGGGAGCAAAACAATTATCATAAAATTCATTTTTTAATACATCACCAAAGGGATGGCACATCTGAATTTTAACTTCTTGTGAAAATATATTTTGAATATACGACCGCACAGCCAATTCATCGAAATCATACATTGCTTTTAAAAACAGCTCTATACTTTCTCTATTTTTCTGCGCGCTATTCATTTATTCTCCAACTTTACGAAAAGCTGCTCCTTCGCCATAAGGGACATTAATTCCACCATACCGTCGAACTCGGATATTACATTGTTCCGCATGCCCAACAAAACCTTCTAACATGCATAATCGACTACCATATTCACCTACCAGTGTAGCAGCCTCATCTGTGGTTATCTTTTGATAGGAATGTGTCTTTAAGAATTTGCCAACCCATAGTCCGCCTGTATAGCGACCAGCTTTTTTAGTTGGCAATGTATGATTGGTACCAATCACCTTGTCACCATTTGAAACATTAGTTCGAGCCCCCAAGAATAGAGCGCCATAACAAGTCATTTTTTCTAAAAACCAATCATCCCTATCAGTCATTACTTGAACATGTTCAGATGCAATATCATCTGCAACTGTTAACATTTCATCATATGAGTCACATAAAATTACTTCCCCATAATCAGCCCAACTTACAGAAGCTGTATCAGCAGTAGGTAATATTTCTAATAACCTATCAATTTCAGTAAGCGTATCTTCTGCTAATTTTCGTGAGTTAGTCAATAAAACTGCTGGACTATTATACCCATGCTCAGCTTGCCCTAATAAATCAGTTGCGCATAATTCACCATCAACAGTGTCATCAGCTATGACCATAGTTTCTGTTGGGCCAGCGAACAAATCAATACCCACGCGCCCAAATAATTGTCTTTTAGCTTCTGCCACATATGCATTTCCAGGACCAACAAGCATATGAACTGGATTTATAGTTTCAGTACCAATTGCCATAGCACCAACTGCTTGAATTCCTCCCATAACATAAATTTCATGAGCGCCACCCAAATGCATCGCAGCAATAACTGCGGCATTAGGCTTACCTTCAAAAGGTGGGGTACAGGCAACAATTCTAGGAACACCCGCAACTGTTGCAGTAGCAATCGACATATGAGCAGACGCTACCATTGGAAACTTCCCACCGGGCACATAACAACCAACTGATTGTACTGGAATATTTTTATGCCCTAAAATAACACCAGGAATTGTTTCAATTTCAATATCAAGCATACTATCTCTTTGTGCTTGAGCGAAATTACGCACTTGCTCTTGAGCAAATTTAATATCAGAAAGCTCACGATCAGTTAGCGTTGCTATCAAATCAGATATCTCTTTTTCTGATAGCTTAAAATTCTTTGGTGAATAATTATCAAATTTTGTTGAAAGCTCACGCACTGCAGCATCACCGTTAATCTCAATATTTTTTAATGTTTCCTCAACAACAATTTTTGTTTTTGCGTCATCCTCAGCTCTTTCTACATCCGTTTTACCGCTCTTAAGATATTCTATAGTCATTAATTACTCCCAATTTCAGGTGGAATTTTTGTGCCATCATCGAAAGCCTCCCACCCATGTCCGTTAAAAACATCAACCCCCAACTGTGCAAGGACGTGAGGAAAATCAACCATTACCCAATTGTCTGTTATTTTTCCATTTTCGACTTTCCAAAAATCCATGTATCGGATTTGTATTTTTTTACCTGAAGCTTCAACACCCATAAATGATCCTGAGTGTACTGCTTCTTGCCTACCAAATGCCGCAGCCCATTCACCCATATATAAGCGAGCTTCATCAATGCAAACTTTATCAGAAAAGGCTGCCTGAAAAGGTTTTTGCCAATTATTTTGGAATTCTTTTAAACCCTATTTTGTTCCAC
>Ga0102869_1000369_pt1 | contig 13340 bp, 9 predicted proteins | sample Colrivmet1546A02_FD_78444 | JGI IMG/M metagenome (GOLD analysis project Ga0102869, IMG submission 78444) | Estuarine microbial communities from the Columbia River estuary - metaG 1546A-02 | ecosystem: Environmental > Aquatic > Marine > Intertidal zone > Estuary | place: USA: Columbia River...
CGTTTAATTTTGTTCTCATGCTACTACCCTTCAACTTCCAGCGCTGGCTCGAAGAACACCGACATGAACTTGTCCCGCCAGTAGGCAACAAGAATCTCAGCCCCGATTCCGAGGACTACATCGTCATGGTAGTCGCTGGCCCGAATGCCCGCAAAGACTACCACTACAATGAGACGGATGAATTCTTTTTTCAGCTCGAGGGCCGCATCACAGTGCGCACTCAAGTAGATGGCCACGTGGTGGACCACACCCTTGAAGCCGGGGATATGTTCCTATGCCCTGCGAGAACACCGCACTCTCCCATCCGCGAAGCCGGAAGCATTGGATTGGTGATTGAACGCAAACGGGCGGGCAAAGGATTCACCGACGGACTGATGTGGTTTTGTGACACGTGCAACCACCCTTTGCATGCCGCATACTTCGAATTAAAGAACATCGAAACGGACTTCCTTCCGCACTTTCAAACCTATTACAACGATGCCCAGCTGCGGACTTGCACCAAGTGCGGCACCACAATGGACACTGATCCCCGCTTTGTAAAATGAATCGCGCTACCCGAAACGAGGAAGACTACCTCAAAATGCTCCTTCGGTTTAAAATGACCGGGGACGACATCGGAACCAACCACCTCGCAGCAAAGCTCCACGTGGCTCCGCCAAGCGTGACCTCCATGCTTAAAAAGTTGAAGTCCAAAGGGCTGGTTAACTACAAAAAATACGGGCACATAAGCCTGACACCCCTAGGAGAGCGCATTGCCATCTCCTTGTTGCGCCGCCACCGCATGTGGGAAGTCTTCCTGTCCAAAACATTGGGATTTGATTGGAATGAAGTCCATGAAATTGCGGAACAGCTCGAACATGTCCGCAGCGAAAAGCTTGTTGAAAAGCTGGACGAATTCCTTGGGTTTCCCAAATTTGACCCACACGGCGATCCCATTCCTTCCGTGGACCTTTTAATGCCCGACTATGAAGGCCATCCTTTGACCCGCGTTCGCGCCGGCCAGCATTGCCGTCTGGTATCCGTGACGGACGATTCATCTGAAATCTTGAGTCAGTTAGACGCCCTAAACTTTCGTTTGGAGTCCGAAATGGATGTGCTAGGCCCAGGGGCTCCTGAAGGGTCGATCGTGGTCCGCCACAATGGAAAAGTGAGCCTCATCCGGGAGGACTTAGCCAAGCGTTTGTACGTGATTTGAGCAGGCTTTAAGCCGGCCCATTCAACCAGTCGAGGGCGTTTTGGCCCAAAACTTTGGCTTTCTTCTCCCCCGTCCAATCCATGGACTGAATGAGCTTACCCGGCTCCAATTCCCCAAGAGGAAAGGGATAGTCGCTGCCCAGAGCAATCTTGTCCTCGCCCATCATATTGGTAATGAAGTCCAAGGCTTTGGGGTCATGGACCAAGCTATCGAGCCAAAATCGACCCACATACGACGCCGGCGGTATCGGGTTGTCCACCGCACACAAGTCCGGTCGGACATCAAATCCATGCTGGATGCGGCCCAACGTTGCCGGAAAGCTCCCGCCGCCGTGGGCAATCGCCACCCGCATCCCGGGTAGCCGCTCCAAAACGCCCCCGAAGATTAAAGAGCACAAGGCCCGAGAGGATTCGGCCGGCATTCCGACTAGCCAGGGTAGCCAATATTTGGGCATCGTTGGGGTCCCCATCATATCCCATGGGTGGACGAAAACAGCCATGCCCAAACGCTCGCAGGCTTGGAAAACGGGGAAGAGTTCGGGCGCATCCAAATTCCAATCATTGATGTGGCTACCTATCTGGATGCCTTTCAAACCGATGGCCTTGCAACGCTCCAGTTCTTGGATCGAACGGTCCGGGTCTTGCATTGGAAGCGTGCCCAGGCCTTCAAATCGACCCGGATAGCGCTGCACGACGTCGGCGATGTGGTCATTTAAAAATCGAGCGACCTCTAACGCGTCTTTGGCGGGCGCCCAATAGCTAAACATGACCGGCACGGTGGACAGCACCTGCATGTGCACCCCATGTACCGCACATTCGCCCAGGCGCACCTCGGGGTCCCAGCAATTCGCTTGGATTTCTCGGAAAAACTGATCGTCCTTCATCATGCGTGCGCACCCCGGGCAATGGTGGTCCAAGTGGATAAAGCCCCCGTAGCCAAAGCGTTGCGCAAAGGGGGGAATGTGCTCGGGAAGAATGTGCGTGTGGATGTCTACCACCAGGGGCTGAGAATGCATAGATCGAGGAATCGAGGGTCTTGGGCGAAGATAGGGAAGCGCTACCTTTGTACTTTGAATCCCCTCTGATGAGCGACGCCATCCACCACGAGTGCGGAATTGCCCTACTACGGCTCCGCAAACCCCTTGGGCACTACCTGGAAAAGCACGGGACGGCCCTGTACGGCCTCAACAAAATGGTGCTCATGATGGAAAAGCAGCACAACCGCGGCCAAGACGGCGCGGGATTGGCTGGGGTCAAATTGGACATGGCCCCAGGCCAGCGCTACATCTCCCGCTACCGCTCAGTGGAGGCGAAACCCATGCAGGATATTTTTCACCGCATCCAAACGCGCATCAACACGATAGTCGACGGAAAGCCGGAGCGCCTCAAAGATGTTCAGTGGGTCAAAGAAAACTTGGCCTTTGCTTGCGAGGTGTATTTGGGCCACTTGCGCTACGGAACGTACGGCGGAAACTCCATTGAGGCCTGCCATCCATTTTTGCGCCAAAGCAACTGGATGAGTCGCAACCTCATCGTCGCCGGCAACTTCAACATGACCAATGTCAAGGAGCTCGTGGATGAACTGATCTCCTTAGGACAGCACCCCAAGGAGCGGGCCGACACGGTGACGGTGATGGAAAAAATTGGGCACTTCCTCGACAAGGAAAATGAGCGCCTTCACAAAGAAGCGAAGGAGGTATTCGGCTTGACCAAGCCCGAGCGCAGTGTCCATCAAATGAACAACCTACAACTGCCTCGAGTTTTGCGCAAAGCGGCCGCTCCCTGGGACGGCGGATATGCCATGGGCGGAATGGTCGGGCAAGGCGATGCCTTTTTGCTGCGCGATCCTCATGGTATCCGGCCCGCCTACTACTACGTAGACGATGAGGTCGCAGTCGTGGCCTCCGAGCGTCCTGTCATTCAGACTGCTTTTGGAGTGGCCTTTGAAGACGTGCACGAAGTCCCTCCGGGCCACATGATTTGGATTCGCCGCAATGGGGACGTGTCGATTGAGAAGGTAATCGAGCCCAAAGAGCGCCTCGCGTGCTCTTTTGAACGCATCTATTTCTCACGCGGAAATGATGGAGCGATCTACCAGGAGCGTCTCGAATTGGGCCGCCGATTAGCCGATCGTGTGTTGGATGCCGCGGACCAAAATTTTGACGACACCGTCTTCAGCTTCATCCCCAACACGGCCGAAATTTCCTTCTATGGCCTCCTAAAAGGCGTGGAAGATGCTCTGAATGAGCGCAAAATCGAGCAAGTCAAGGCCTTGGGTTCCAACTACAACTCGGAAGACCTCCGCCACATTCTCACGCGCCGCCCACGCCTCGAAAAAATTGCCTGGAAAGACGTCAAACTGCGCACCTTCATCACGGAAGATGCCGGACGCGAGGACATGGTTTCCCACGTCTACGACAGCACCTACCATGTCGTTACCCCCAAAGACACCGTGGTGGCCGTCGACGACAGCATCGTGCGCGGTACGACTCTAAAGCAGAGCATTTTGAAGATGCTCGATCGATTGGGTCCAAAGCGCATCATCATTGTGTCATCTGCCCCTCAGATTCGCTACCCGGATTGCTATGGCATCGACATGGCGAAGTTGGGCGATTTTGCCGCCTTCCGCGCTGCAGTTTCCCTGTTGGAAGAGCGCGGAATGTGGCATGTTTTGACGGACGCTTTGGCGGCGGCGAAGGCCGAACTCGAGAAGCCCATGGAGGAGCAAGTCAATGCGGCCAAGGCGGTGTATGCGCCCTTTACCGCAGAGGAAATTTCGGACCGAATTGCCCAAATGCTCACTCCCTCCAGTGTCAAGGCCGAGGTCAAGGTCATCTACCAGACCATTGAGGATCTGCATGCCTCTTGCCCCGAAAACTTGGGCGACTGGTACTTCACGGGCAACTATCCCACACCTGGGGGCACGCGCGTGGCCAACCGCGCCTTCGTCAACTACATGGAGGGCAGCAGCGCACGGGCTTACTGAGGCTTGAGGGCTTGGCAAAACAACCGAAAGTCCCGGCGCGCAGCGAAGTTCCACAGCAAAATTTGAGAGGAAAAGAGACTAAACGTTTAAGCATAAAGGCTACAGCGCGAAGCGCGTGCTCTCTAGCTCCTCACACCTATTTAAACGGATTACCATACTTCACATCGTTCGCCAGCGAAGCGTCATCCAATGTTTGCAAAAAAGCGACCAACGCGGCTTTTTGGGCTGCACTAAAGTTGGGTACTACGGGATCTCCATTGGGGCCGCGTAGCTGCGGACTTAAGTTGGGGTGGTCTTGTACCTCGGTGCTGTAATGATCAATCACTTGGGCCAAAGTGGCGAATCGGCCGTCGTGCATATAGGGGCCTCGGCCGGTCAAATTGCGCAATGAGGGCACCTTAAAGAGGCCAAGCTGTGCCGGATTTCCGTTTACCCCACCAACTCCCGCATCGGTTGTGACCGCATCCAAGCCATTGTTCCGTGGTCCTGGCGCTGTAAACGCTTCCGTGCCGTGGCAGGTGACACAGGCTCCCGGCACGGGAGGGCCTCCGGGACCGGGCGGTATACCAAAAAAGAGTGCTTTGCCCTGATTTTCTTGGGCCGTGAAATTGGGAAATGGCTCCCCGGGGGTATTGACTTGGGCCCGGCCTTGATCATATGGCGAGGAATAACTCATGATGCTCCGAACAAACTGAGCCAACGCATTTCGAATACCTGTTTCGGTGATGTCCTCACTGCCAAAAGCAGATTCAAACAACGGGGCATAGTAGGGCAAGGCGTTCACTCGTGCCACAACGCTATCCAAAGACATGCCCATTTCGATGGGGTCCTGAACTGGGATGAGCACCTGCTCCTCCAGCGAGGCTGCGCGTTCGTCCCAAAAAAAAGCTCCATTGGCATAGAACCGGGCGTTGCTCAGACCCATAGAATGGCGTCCTGTTTTTCCCCCTGCGAATCCCGTACTGAAGCGGGCACTATCGCCAAAGCCCAGGCCCTGTTGGTGGCAACTTGCGCAGGCAAGAGTCCGGTTGGCGCTCAGGTTTTTGTCGTAAAAAAGGACTCGGCCTAACGTAGCCCCTTCATCCGTAACGGGGTTAGTCAGCGGGGTGTTGTCAGACGCCAAAACATTCGCTTGGGCAAAGTGCTCAGGCAGATTCGTCGGCGTGTAATCATATGGGGTGGCCGGAAGATTGAGGTACTCCGCGATGGGGTCAGCGGGAACTTCGGGTTGACAACTTGCCCAAAGAAGGCCAAACGCACTAAGCAGGAGGAAATTTTTCATCGTGGTCATTGGACGCGGCCCAGGGTCGTCGGGTTTAATCGCCGAACACAAACGCCGGCAATCTGTTACCTTAGGACTGTGAAAATTTACACCAAAACCGGGGACAGCGGTCAAACGAGCTTATACAGCGGTCAGCGCGTATCCAAAGCAGACCTGCGTCTGCACGCCTATGGCACATTGGATGAGCTCAACGCCTACGTCGGCCTCCTACGCGACTCCGCCATGCCCTCCCTGCAGACGGAATTACAAGATATTCAGTCTCACCTCTTTTCCATCGGCTCGCACATGGCCAACGACAATGAGGCCATGCAATCTAAGCTCCCTGTCATCCATGCCTCCTGGGTCTTGAGTCTCGAGGCATGCATTGACCGCATGGATGCCGACTTGCCCCCTTTGCGGAATTTTGTCCTTCCTGGAGGCCACCCGCTGGTTAGTCATGCCCACATTGCCCGAACGGTTTGCCGCCGCGCCGAACGATGGTGCACCCAGCTCGAGGGCGAATTGCGCGAAACCGCCCTCCCGCTACCGGCTGAAATTCTCCCTTATTTAAACCGTTTGAGCGACTATTTCTTCACGCTATCTCGCTGGTTTGCACAGGATCTAAAGGCCGAAGAAATCCCTTGGAAACCAACTGCTTAATCCTTTGCAAAAAGAACTTGCATAGCATTTGAAAACGAATATATTTGCGCAAAATTACTTTTGCATTTTCCTATGTACTGGACACTTGAATTGGCTTCCTACCTGAGCGACGCCCCTTGGCCCGCCACCAAAGACGAATTGATTGATTACGCCATCCGTACGGGGGCTCCTTTGGAAGTGGTAGAAAACCTCCAAGCCATTGAGGAGGAAGAGGCGGAGATCTACGAATCCATCGAAGAGATTTGGCCAGACTACCCCTCCGATGACGACTTTCTTTGGAACGAAGAAGAGTACTGATTCTGCCATCCGTTTCTAAACGCATAGGTGGCACAAGGATTGTACTTTTGCCGCTACCATGATTCAAAAGCTTCTCCAGAAGATCCTTGGCGATAAGTCGCAAAACGACCTCAAGGAAATTCAACCCTATATCGATAAGATTCACGCGGCAGAGCAGGCGCTCCGCGGGCTAAGCCCCGATGCCCTGCGCGAAAAAACCGCGGAATTCAAAGCCAAAATCCAGGCTGCCTCCGCCGCTCAAACGGCCCAAATCGCCGAACTGAAAGCCCTTGCCGAGTCCGAGGTGCAGTTTGAAGCGAAAGAACAGTACTACGTCCAGATCGACGAACTGACAAAATCAGCCATTGTGGCAGAGGAGTCCGTTTTGGACGAAATTCTTCCCGAGGCCTTTGCCCTCATCCGAGAAACTGCACGCCAATGGTCTCAAGGAGCCTTGCATGTTACCGCCAGCGCCATTGACCGCGCTTTGGTCGGCAAGATGGGTGCCGTGGAAATTCAAGGGGACCAGGCGGTTTGGAACAACCATTGGGATGCCGCCGGCACCCCTGTGTCGTGGAACATGGTCCACTACGACGTACAGCTTTTTGGCGGAACCGTTTTGCATAAAGGGCGTATCGCGGAGATGGCCACCGGGGAAGGAAAAACCCTCGTGGCGACCTTGCCGGTCTACCTCAACGCCTTGAGCGGGCGTGGTGTGCACGTGGTCACGGTGAACGATTACCTCTCGAAGCGAGACGCAGAATGGATGGGGCCGCTCTACCAGTTTCATGGCTTAACCGTAGACTGCATCGACAAGCACCGCCCCAACAGCGAAGGCCGCCGCCAGGCCTACGCCGCGGACATTACGTTCGGAACCAACAACGAGTTTGGCTTTGACTACCTCCGGGATAATATGGCCCGCGACATGAGTGAGCTCGTCCAACGCGGTCACCACTATGCCATTGTCGATGAGGTGGATTCGGTTTTGATTGACGATGCCCGGACCCCCTTGATTATATCAGGACCAACCCCCAATGGCGATCGCCACGAATTCAATGAGCTGAAGCCCTTTGTGGTCGAACTCTACAGCCAGCAAAAGGCGGTGGCCCAAGATTCGCTCATGCAAGCGAAGCGTCTCCTCGCGGAAGGCAACACCAAGGATGCCGGATTCCAATTGCTCCGCTCTCACCGTGCCTTGCCCAAAAACAAAGCCCTGATCAAGTTTTTAAGCGAGGAAGGGAACAAGGCCCTCCTTCAAAAGACTGAAGGGGTCTACCTTCAAAACCAAGGGAAGGAAATGAAAATCGTGGACGAAGCCTTGTACTTCTCCATCGAAGAAAAGCAGAACCAAGTCAATCTCACCGACCTCGGCATCGAACTCCTCAGCCAGCAGACCAGCCCTGACTTTTTCGTTTTACCCGATATGTCGACGGAGCTTGATCGAATCGAGAAGTCGGACCGCGATACAGCGACCAAGGCCCAGGAGAAAGACCATCTCTTGCGCGATTACCGCCAAAAAAGCGAGCGCATCCACACGATGAACCAGCTGCTAAAGGCCTATACCATGTTTGAAAAGGACGTGGAATATGTTGTCATGGACAGCAAGGTCAAAATTGTCGACGAGCAAACGGGCCGTATCATGGATGGCCGCCGCTATTCCGACGGATTGCACCAGGCCATCGAAGCCAAGGAAAACGTCACCATTGAGGCCGCCACCCAGACCTACGCCACGGTCACCCTGCAGAACTACTTCCGCATGTACAATAAGCTGTCGGGGATGACCGGAACGGCCGAAACGGAGGCTGGCGAATTCTGGGAGATTTACAAACTCGACGTCACCGTTATTCCAACGAACCGTCCCATTGCTCGGGATGACCGCGACGACTTGGTATACAAGACCAAACGCGAGAAGTACAACGCGGTCATCGAAGAGATCATCACCCTCCGCGATGCAGGCCGCCCTATTCTCGTGGGAACCACCTCGGTCGAAATCTCGGAATTGCTCAGCAAGGCGCTGAACATGCGCAAGATTCCTCACCAAGTGTTGAACGCCAAATTGCACCAAAAAGAGGCGGACATCGTCGCCGAAGCCGGCCGGCCCGGTACCGTCACGATCGCCACCAACATGGCGGGACGTGGAACGGACATCAAGTTGTCGGACGAGGCGAAAGCCGCCGGCGGCTTGGCTATTATCGGTACGGAACGCCACGATTCACGCCGAGTGGATCGCCAATTGCGTGGACGTGCAGGCCGCCAAGGAGACCCTGGGTCATCGCAGTTCTTTGTGAGCTTGGAAGACAACTTGATGCGTTTGTTTGGTTCGGACCGCATAGCTGGCCTTATGGACCGAATGGGCCACGAAGAAGGCGAAGTCATCCAACACTCCATGGTCTCCAAGTCCATTGAGCGCGCACAGAAAAAAGTGGAGGAAAACAACTTTGGTATGCGAAAGCGCCTGCTTGAGTACGATGACGTCATGAACGCACAGCGTGAAGGCATCTACCGCCGCCGCCGCAATGCGCTATCCGGCGAACGCTTGCAAGTAGACATTGCCAACAGTGCCTACGATTTGGCTTCTTCGCTCATCCAAAACACAAAGCCCAGCAACGCCTACAACGCCTTTGAACTGGACCTATTTGAGACTTTCGGCATCACACCCCCTGTGGACTCGACAGAATTTGAGCGCCTCAAGTCCCCTGAACTGACCCAGCGGACCTACGAGGCCGCCATGCAGCAGTATGTCCAGAAGTCCCTTCGCGTGGCGCAGCAAGCTTTGCCTGTCCTTCAAAACGTCTTAACGGAGCAAGGAGCAAACGTTGAACGCATCTTGGTGCCCTTCACGGATGGTGCCCGCGCCCTCCAAGTTTCTACACACCTCCAAAAGTCTGTCGACACCCAAGGGGAGTCTTTGATGCGCGACGTGGAAAAAGGCATTGTGCTCGCCATGATTGACGAGAACTGGAAGGAGCATTTGCGCAACATGGACGACCTGCGTCAAAATGTACAAGGTGCCGTCTACGAGCAAAAAGATCCCTTATTGATCTATAAGCACGAGAGCTTCAACCTCTTCCGTGAAATGCTGGGAGAGATGAATCAGAGCGTGATTTCTTTCTTATTCCGCGCAGGTTTGCCCGTCGCTGATCCCGCCACGCAAGCGCAGTCTGTTCGACGCGCTCCCGCGCCCGCTCCTCGCCGCGAAGCCTTGCAAACCAGTGGGCCTGGCAGTGAGCCCGCCACCGCTCCCACTCGGGGTGTAGGCCGCACACCCCAACCCGGAACGCCACCCCCTCCCCGAAATACAACCCCGGTCGTCCACGACAAGAAATATGGTCGCAATGACCTGGTCACGGTCGCCAACATTTTGTCTGGGGAAAAGAAGCAGGTCAAATACAAAGTCGCTGAACCGCTTTTGAGCCAGGGCTGGACGCTGCTGGAGGAGTAAGCCAAATGGCTAGAGAGCTAGCGTGCCTTCCTTCAGCTCGTTGGAGGTCCTGGTTTTAGCATTTTTTTTGGCAACGTTCCTGCGCGCGGCGAAGGTCCGCCATGGGGCTCAAGGGAAAAAGAGATTAAACGTTTAAGCAGACACGCCTCAGCGCAATGCACGAGCCCTCTAGCTCTCTAGCCCTCTAGCCCGCGGGAAACGCCCGAGCACTCTAGCGCCCCAGCCAGGGCTTAGGATCCTGGTTGTTGGTATCCATCCACAGCTCAAAGTGCAATGTGGATTCGCCCGTTTCGGGATCCGCAGCCACCCGTCCGATGGCCTCTTTGGTGCTGACTTTGTCCCCCGTTTTCACAAAAACATCCTCCAAATTGGAATAAACCGTGAAGTAGTTTCCATGGCGGATAAGCACGACCCGATTGGCGCCGGGAATGCGGACCACCGTAGAAACTTCGCCTTGGAAAACCGCACGAACCTGGGATTTGCTCGGGGTTCCTATGTCCACTCCCGGATTCTTGATCGTCACACCCGAGGTTCCCGGAACCGGATTTTCACCAAAATTCTGAGTAATAATCCCTCGCTCCACCGGCCAGGGCAATTTGCCTTTATTTGCGGCAAAATCTTTCGCGAGCGCAGCCCCTTCAGGCGTCAAGGCAAAGGATTCAGAGGAGCTTCCCGCTTGGGCGGTGCTCCCTGGATTTTTGGCCTCAGCCTGTTTGCGCGCGGCCTCGCGCTGACGCTTGAGTTCATCCTGGATGATGCGCTGAATTTGCTGCTCGAGCTTTTGCATTTCGGAGCGCTTCTTTTTGATCTCCGTCGCAATTTGACTCTCCTTTTTCTTCAGTTTTGCGACCGCCGCCTCCTGCTGGCTCTTTTCAGCAACGAGTTCTTGCTTTTGGGCCACTTCTTGGCCAAGTAATTGGCGCTTTCGGCCTTGTTCTGCTTCCAAGGCCAAAATGGCTTGTGCCTTCTGAGCTTGGAGCGCCTTGATTTCTTCGACTTGGGTTTGACGGAAGCCGCTGTATTGACGCAAGAAATACAGCCGCTTCAGGGCCTGCTGCAGGTCTTCCGCGGCAAAAACAAAGGCCAGCGCACTACTAGGCGTGCCGCGCTTTTGCGCTTCGCGAATCATGCCGGCATATTTTTCTTTGAGCGTTTTTATCTCCCCATCGAGGCGCGCCATGTCATTCTTGAGTCGACGAATTTCCCGGTCTGAATTGGAAATTTGGGCCTGAACCGTGCGGATCAACTCCTGCCGAGCGCGAACTTTTTTATCGAGGGCCCGAACCTGGTTGAGCGTAAGTTCCTTGTCCTTTTGGGTCTTCTTGAGGATGCCGTTGGCGACCTCGATTTCATCCTGAAGCTGGGTTTTTCGCTGTTCGAGCTTTTCCTTTTGCGTCGGTTGTTGCGCCGCCAAAGACATGCTCATCGCCGCAAGGGCAAACAACCAAAGGACTTGTTTAGAACTCCACACGCGCATAGCCCGAAGGTAGGGTAAAGGGGAAACTCAGCGAAGCGTCTTGCCAACCCGATTGACTGGACTCAAACTGCAATCGCCCTTCAGAACCTGCGCCTTTGAATTGGGCGACCCAGCTTCCTGAAACGCCATAATCTACCCGAGCCTGCGCTTGAATTGCGTCGACCTTGAGCTCTTGAGAAAGGAGGCGATGCGGCGCTTGCTGGGTGAGCACGAGGGTCAGCTCTCCTTGATGGTCGCCACGCAAGACGGGGTAGCGTACCGTCCAAAGAGCTTGTTGGCCATCGGATGAGGCCGTCAAAGACATCCCTACCACAGAGGTCGGCAGTGCAATAGGCTCGGCAGTCAGCAAGTGAATGAGGTCCCAGGTGCTGACGGGCAGCCCCGCATCGGCTAAGCGCGATATCGGCTCATTCAGCACCTTGTTCACGATGTGGGCATAGCCTTGTGCGCTGTCGGCATCAACCTGTACGCGGGCCAGCTTGAACCCCACAAAGGGGTCTGCAATGTCCAGCCATACAAGGGGCATATTGGGCTCTGCGCTGATGCGCACCTCTAGGCGGGCCTTTTGGCTCGAGCCCGGATACTCCACTTGGGCGGAACCTTTGGCGCGGTAGTAGAGCGAGTCCGTCGCCGGCATATCATACTGGGCCTGGAGGGCTTCGAGGACAATCGATTCGTTGGAGCGAGGAGGGGGGGTGTGCAAGGCCATATCCGTTGGGGTCTTTCGCCATGCGCCACAGCTGGCCAAGAGCGTGCTGGTTGCCAGAAGTACGAACAGGGAAAGTCGGTTCATAGCGCAGTTTCTAATTGGCCCGACTGAAGCAGCTGTCTGCGGATGATGACAACTTCCTCTTCCGAGGCCCCGTTTTCAAAAGCCTTGGTCAGGAAGGTTTCCATGTCCTCCTTTCGGTCCAAATGGTAAAAAATTTGCGCCGCATGCAGGCAGGAAGTTGCATTCTGGGCGCCGCCGAATTTGAGGCATTCAACCATGGCTCCAGAGGCCTTGCCCCACTTCCCTTGGTTCATGAAAACGACCGCCTTGGTGTCCCAGTAGTTGGGATTTTCGGGCTGTTCTTTCAGGGCAGCATCCACCATTGTCAAGGCTTCATCTAGGCGCACCCCAAAATTGGCGAGGTAGTAGGCGTAATTGTTTTTGGCTTGCGCGTGGTCGGGGAAGAAAAGCAGAAGACGGTCTAAGGAGGCAGACATGTTTTCCAAGTCCCCCGCGTGGAAGAAGGCCGTGCCCAAACGGAAGTAGTACTCCGGCGCCAAGGGGCTGTTGCCTTGATGCTGAGACTGACTACGCTTGAGGCCCAATTGGAAAATGGTGATGGCTTGCTGGGGCTGGCCGTTCATGTCCAGGGCCGTGCCGAGGAGAAGCGGCGCACGTTCGTGATCGGGGAAGGCCTCGTTGGCCGCAAACGCGGTGGCCAAATAGCCCTCCATATCTCCCAGCTCATGTCGGGTGACCGAAATGTTTTCATACACTTCCCAAAGGACCCCGTTCGGCAAGGTGAGACTGTGCTCGTAGACTTCCATCGCTTCGCGTTTGTCGCCGTGAAAGATCAATACATCCCCCCGAACACGTGCGAGTAGCGCGGACTCTGGACGGACCTCACAGGCCTTGGAAGAAAGGAGAAGCAGGGTTTGCCACGCGGCGTGATCCTTAGGGAGGTTTGCCCCCGTTAGCTCATCCAGCATGACGGAAAAATCCTCAGCGATGGCCTCTTCGGAAAAATCTAGATTCCTGTATATCGCTTCGAAGGCAGCTTGCGCTTCGACCTCGCGTTGGCCTACCTGGAGGAACTTGGCCCGTGCCATTTGGACTGGGAGCGCCTCGGGAAACCGCTGAAACAGGAGCTCCATCGCGATGTAGGCTTCATTGTCCAGCCCAAAGTCATTCAGGAGCAAACAATACCGGATGCTGGCGTCGATTTCAAATTCAGGGTACTTAAACAGGCGGGCCATGTTGGCCAAGGCGGAATCGGCCTCACCGAGGTTGGCATAGAGGTTGCAAATTGCTGCCGTACGTTCCATGTTGGGC
>Ga0102869_1000390_pt1 | contig 13016 bp, 9 predicted proteins | sample Colrivmet1546A02_FD_78444 | JGI IMG/M metagenome (GOLD analysis project Ga0102869, IMG submission 78444) | Estuarine microbial communities from the Columbia River estuary - metaG 1546A-02 | ecosystem: Environmental > Aquatic > Marine > Intertidal zone > Estuary | place: USA: Columbia River...
AGGGTAGCCCCAGAGCAGAGGGGACCCTTACACGGTGTGCCCGTATTACTTAAAGACAATATAGACACCAAGGACCAGATGGCCACTACCGCGGGTTCTCGAGCCTTAGCAGGCTCTATGCCGCTACAAGACAGTGAAGTAGCGGCGCAATTACGCGCAGCTGGAGCCGTGATACTGGGAAAAGCCAACCTGAGCGAATGGGCCAATTTTAGAGGGCAAATGTCCAGCTCTGGATGGTCAGGAATCAATGGTCAAACCAAAAACCCTTATGTACTCACCAGAACCCCATGTGGGTCCAGTGCAGGAAGCGGGGTGTCTGTTTCTGCCAACCTCACGTTATTGGCAATTGGCACAGAAACCAACGGATCTATCGTTTGTCCATCAACCGCCAACGGAATTGTGGGCATTAAACCCACGGTAGGACTCATTAGTCGTGCTGGAATTATCCCTATTTCTTATACCCAAGACACGGCAGGGCCCATGGCCCGTACCGTGGCCGACGCTGTAATAGCTCTAGGCCCACTCACCAGCCAAGATCCTAGAGATGGAAAAACAGCAGCAAACAGAGGCAAAGCATTAAAAGATTACACCCCCTATCTCAAAAAAGACGGCTTAAAAGGAAAACGTATTGGATGGTTTAAAGCTGCTTTTGGCACCCATGCCACTACAGATAGCCTCACCCTAAAAGCCATCGCGGTGCTCAAGGCGCAGGGTGCAACAATTATAGAAATTGATCAAATTAATGAGCGAAGCACTGGAGCCCATTCATTCCAAGTTATGCTAACAGAATACAAAGCAGGACTCAATGATTATTTTGCCAGCCTTGGCCCAGACGCAAAAATTAAAAATTTAGAAGACCTCATTGCCTTTAATAAACAGGATTCGGTAGAACTCAAATACTACAACCAAGCCTATTTGGAAATGGCCTTAGAAAAAGCAGGGCTAGACAGTAAAGAATACCTAGACCATTTAGAAGCCCTCAGAAAAGGAAGCAGAGACAATGGAATAGACAAGGTCATAGCAGCACACCAATTAGACGGTTTTGTAGCCCCTACTGGATCTCCAGCATGGAGTATAGATTGGTTAAACGGAGACAACTACCATGTGTCCAGTTCTTCGCCCGCCGCCTGGGCCGGCTACCCCAATATAACCGTTCCTATGGGAGATGTGCACGGTCTGCCAGTAGGACTATCGTTCTTTGGCACCGCTTGGAGTGAGCCTAGCCTGATAGAAATGGCCTATGGCTTTGAACAGGCCACCAAAGCCAGAATTGTTCCCACCTTTAGGGCTTGGGATGCAGAGTAATCAAATAAAATAATCCTTATCTTTTTAAAATGAAATCATTTTTTTACACCAAAGCCTTCCTATTTATTTTTTGCTTAATGGTGAATTTTAGCAGAACTGAGGCACAAGAGACCCTCCAACCTAATTATGATCTAGCGGCTAAATTTTCCCCCACCCAATTGGCTAAAATGGTCCATTCTACAGAGGTGAGCCCCCACTGGTTAAAGAATGGCAATAGGTTCTGGTACCAATACAAAACCACAGAAGGATCTAATTATTACCTAGTAGATGCAGACAAGCGCAGCAAAACCAAATTGTTCAACAATGATCAAATGGCAGCTTGGCTCACTGAAATTACCAATGATCCTTATGATGGGCAACACCTGCCAAAATTTAATTTTGAGTTTGTAAACAAGGAGTGGGCCATTCGCTTTAGGGTCACTTCCTCGGAACTCGTTGCTGTAGTAAAAGACAGCTCGGATTTAAAAGATAAAGAAGGGGAAGGCAATAAAGCATTGGCCAAAGGCCAAAAAAAGCCTAAAAAAGAAAAGAAGGTATTTCTTTTAGAGTACACGCTTGGGGGGAACGGACTCAAGGTCATTAGCCACGAAAAGGAGGCTAAAAAGGACTATGAAAAATGGGCCAATATTGCCCCGGATTCCACAGTGGTTCTATTTTCTAAGGAGTACAACCTCTATTGGATGGACAAGGAAAACTTCCTTAAAGCAGTAAAAAATGAGAAAGATTCCACTATTGTAGAAAACCAATGGACCACCGACGGCGAGGAGCATTTTGGCTACGGTGGAGGGAGCAGGGGAAAAGACAATGAGGAGGTTGAAAAAGAAAAAAAAGACCGTAAATACGTCTATGGACATTGGACAGATAATGGCGAAAAATTTGTCTTCCAAAAGACAGATAGTAGGGCGATTAAGGACCTTTGGGTCATTAATTCAGTAGCAGACAAAAGGCCTACGCTGGAAACCTATAAGTACCATATGCCTGGGGAACAGGAGTTTTACAAAAGGGAACTCTTGGTGTTTGACATTCCCTCTAAAACCCATAAAAAGATCGCTTTGGACACGCTGAGACAGCAGAGTCTTGACGTGTATAGCCGCCCGAGCCTCCCTTCTACCTACGACGATGATTTTAGACCCAGCCTACTCTTGTCTAAAAAGGAGAAAATTTACTTTAATGTCATTAGTCGGGACCGTAAAAAGATGGAAGTCTGCGTGGCAGATATTAAAACCGGCACGGTGAAAGTGCTCATTGAGGAACGCATGAACACCTATATTGAATCTAGGGATTTGGTGCTGTTAAACAATGAAACCCAAATGATTCATTGGTCTGAACGCGACGGTTGGGCCCATTTTTATCTGTACAATTCAGACGGCACCCTGCGCAATAGAATTACCCGAGGGCCTTTTCACTCAGAGAGAGTGAGCGGGGTAGATGAAAAATCTGGAATGCTTTATTTCACTGCACACGGGCTGCAAAAAGGACTGGATCCTTATTATGAACACCTCTATGCAGTACCTTTAGGTGGTGGAACACCTAAGGCCTTAAATCCTGGAGATTTTACGTCTAGCACCCGTCCTTCTGACAAGCACAATTATTTTGTGAGTAATTATTCTAGGGTCAATACCGCTCCTAAATCCGAATTGAGAAATGCGTCTGGGCAATTGGTGCTAGATTTGGAAACTGCAGATTTATCTGCACTATTTGACGCTGGCTACCAATTTCCTGAGCCTTTTAAAGTTAAGGCAGACGACGGCATTACAGACATTTATGGGGTCTTGTACAAGCCCTTTGATTTTGATGAAAATAAAGTGTACCCACTCTTAGAGTATGTCTATCCTGGCCCCCAAACAGAGGCTGTAAATAAGGCGTTTTCGGTGAGAATGGATCGTTTGGACCGAATGGCCCAGCTGGGTTTTGTGGTGGCTACCATGGGAAATAGAGGGGGTCATCCAGACCGCTCAAAATGGTACCATAACTACGGTTATGGCAACCTAAGGGACTACGGGCTAGCAGATAAAAAATATGTGGCCGAGCAATTGGCCAACCGCCATGCTTTCATAGACATTAATAAGGTGGGTATTTTTGGCCACTCAGGAGGTGGCTTTATGTCTACCGCGGCCATGTTGGTTTATCCAGATTTCTTTAAGACGGCAGTTTCTGCGGCTGGAAACCATGACAATTCTATGTACAATTCATGGTGGAGTGAAACCCATCATGGGGTGTTAGAAGAAATGGACGAAAAGGGAGAAGTGCGTTACCAATACGACATTGACAAAAACCAATCTCTAGCAGCAAATCTAAAGGGATCATTGCTATTGGTCACTGGCGACATAGACAACAATGTACATCCTGGCGCTACCATCAGAATGGCCAACGCACTGATCAAGGCACACAAACGCTTTGACTTTAAATTACTTCCTGGCCAAAGACACGGTTTTGGTAATATGACAGAGTATGCTTTTTGGCTGCGTGCAGACCATTTTAGCAAACACCTTTTAGGCGTGACTGCTACTGATGTAGACCTGCTGCAGATGAATAGGAATGTTCCACAAAATAAATAGAAAATTATTGTTTTACCAGCCGCTTCTTGCTGTACTTGTTGGAAGCGGTGTTGGGTGGTAGTTGCTTTACAACTGTTTGCTTTTTTGCTATACCAGGTGTTTGCGTCAAAGTTTGGGTATTGCTTTTTAAAGACCCACAACCCACCATTAGACCAAAAATTACTAAGGAAACAAATGCTTTCATGACTTTTTTTACTAAAAATAAGACTTACTGATGAAAATGTCAAATTTTATATTACATTTGTATATACAATAGTTGTATAAACATTTAGTTTTTTATTATGAAAACAGTCTTACATACTTCAGACAGCAGGGGAAATGCCAACCACGGTTGGCTGCAATCTCACCATACTTTTAGCTTTGCCGGATACCAGCATCCAGAGCGGCATCATTTTGGCGTACTCAGGGTGTTGAATGACGACACCGTAGCAGGAGGCATGGGTTTTGGCACTCACCCCCATAGAGACATGGAAATTGTTTCTATCCCATTAGAGGGAGACTTAAAACACCTAGATAATACCGGAACTGAGGCCCTGATTAAAAATGGTGATGTTCAGGTAATGAGTGCAGGAAGTGGGATTGAACACAGTGAGTACAACGCCAATAAAGACAAAACGGTTAAATTTTTACAAATCTGGATTATACCTAAAGTAAAAGGGGTCACTCCCAGGTACCAACAAATTACTTTAGACCCAACACAAAGCGCCAACAAACTTCAGCAAATACTCTCTCCAAACCCAAATGATCAAGGGGTCTGGATACACCAAGATGCTTGGTTCCATTTGGGAAGCTTAGAAAAAGGAACTGAACTAAAATACCGATTAAAAGACCCAAAAAACAATGGGGTGTACGCTTTTGTTATTCAAGGCTCATTGGAAGTCGCTGGTACACTTTTATCACACAGAGATGGATTAGGGATCACCGAAGCCAATGAATTTGACATAAAAGCGTTTGAAGACAGTGAAATTTTACTCATGGAAGTGCCTTTGGGATTGCCTAGGCTATAGTAATACTTAAACTTCTGGAGGCCTAAAAAGGTTTTACCAAAAATTTATTCTATTTTTGGTAAAACCTATATATGAAAACGGAACAAAATTTTAAAAACCATCCCATACTAATCAAAGGATTTCACGGTTTGTTATTTTTAAGCATACTCGCCCTTTTAGGCGGTGGTGTGAGTTACTTATTATTGGCAGAAGAAGGACACGCCTACCCTGCTACCTTATTTATTTTAACCTCTTGGATATTTGTTGTCATGATGTGGTACACCAGACAATTCCCCTTAAAAGCACAAGACAGGGCTATAAGAGCAGAAGAAAGCTTGAGACATTACGTACTCACCGGGAAATTGTTGCCCACAGAACTTCGAATGGGACAAATCATTGCCCTCCGCTTTGCGCCAGATGAGGAATTTTTGCCATTAATAGACCGAGCAATTAAAGAACAATTGACCCAAAAAGAGATTAAAATGGCTATTAAAAACTGGAAACCAGATTACAACAGGTTGTAGTTTATAAAGCCGTTCAATTTCATTATAAGAAAAAACAATAGGTTTTATTCTTTTCATACCTAAATCTAATATAACTTGTTGTGGTCTAATAAAAAGTCACAGCAATTATGGAACATTATTCAGGAAATGAGGGCGCGAAGTGTCCTTTCTCACAAGGAGCCATTAAAAGTGCCGCAGGAAAAGGTACCTCAAACAAAGATTGGTGGCCCAACCAACTCAATATTAATATACTCAGACAACACGGCAAAGCATCTAATCCTATGGATGAAGGCTTTGACTATAAAAAAGCATTCCAAGGCTTAGACCTAAAAGCGCTCAAGCAAGATTTATACAACCTCATGACCGATTCTCAGGATTGGTGGCCGGCAGACTTTGGACACTACGGTCCTTTCTTTATTCGCATGGCTTGGCACAGTGCAGGAACCTATAGAATAGCAGACGGACGTGGTGGCGGAGGAACCGGCGCACAGCGTTTTGCCCCTCTAAATAGCTGGCCAGACAACGGAAACTTAGACAAGGCAAGGCTCTTGCTTTGGCCCATTAAAAGAAAATACGGCAACAAAATATCTTGGGGAGATCTAATGATTCTCGCAGGAAACTGTGCCTTAGAATCTATGGACTTTAAAACCTTTGGTTTTGGGGGTGGAAGAGAAGATATTTGGGAACCTGAGCAAGATATCTATTGGGGCTCTGAAGGAAAATGGCTGGAAAACCAAAGGTATTCTGGGGACAGGGATCTAGAAAACCCACTCGCTGCAGTGCAAATGGGTCTTATCTATGTGAACCCAGAGGGACCAGACGGACACCCTGATCCTTTGGCTTCTGCCAGAGACATTAGGGAAACTTTTGGAAGAATGGCCATGAATGACGAAGAAACAGTAGCCTTAATCGCTGGAGGTCATACCTTTGGTAAAACACATGGAGCGGCTAATCCAGACGAATATGTAGGCCCAGAACCTGCTGGAGCACCTATTGAGGCGCAGAGCATGGGATGGGAAAATAGTTTTGGCACTGGAAATGCAGGAGACACCATTACCTCTGGTTTAGAAGTTACCTGGACCACTACCCCAACCAAATGGAGCAACAATTACTTTGAAAATTTATTTGGATACGAGTGGGAACTCACTAAGAGTCCTGCAGGAGCGCACCAATGGAAACCAAAAAATAATGGTGGTGTAGGAACGGTTCCAGACGCACATGACCCAAATAAAAGTCATGCTCCCATGATGCTTACCTCTGACATTGCCCTGAGAGAAGACCCTATCTATGAAAAAATTTCGAAACGCTTCTATGAGAATCCCGACGAATTAGCAGACGCTTTTGCTAGGGCTTGGTTTAAATTAACCCACAGAGATATGGGGCCTAAATCGCTTTATTTGGGAGAAGAAGTGCCACAAGAGACCTTGATTTGGCAAGACCCTATCCCAGCAACTTCTGGCCCAATAATCAACGAAACTGACATTAAAGCGTTAAAACAACAATTGTCCAATAGTGGCATAACCAATGCAGAAATGGTGCAAACTGCATGGGCGTCTGCCAGTACTTTTAGAGGCTCGGATAAAAGAGGTGGTGCCAATGGTGCAAGGATAGCCTTGGCACCACAGAAAGATTGGGCCGTAAACCAGCCGGAGACCCTAGCAAAGGTACTAGACAAATACCGTGAAATCAAAAACGCTTTTAACGCAGCACATGCTACTCAAGTATCTTTAGCAGACCTAATTGTGCTTGGGGGAAGTGTAGGAATAGAACAAGCGGCAGCTGCAGCAGGGCACAAAATAGTCGTGCCTTTTACTCCGGGAAGAACAGACGCCAGTCAAGAAGAAACAGATGTGCTTTCTTTTGCAGTACTTGAGCCACAGGCAGACGGGTTTAGAAATTATGTAAAAACCAGGTTCTCTGTTTCAGATGAAGAGTTACTATTAGACAAAGCACAATTATTGACCCTTAGCCCTGTTGAAATGACCGTTTTAGTTGGGGGAATGCGCATGCTAGACACAAATTATGATGGAAGTACCCACGGAGTTTTTACTAAAAACAAAGGGGCTTTAAGCAATGATTTTTTTGTACAGCTTTTAGACCTAAGCACCAAATGGGAAGCCGCAAATGAAGAAGAAGACCTCTTTATGGGAAGGGATAGAAAAACGGGCGCCCTTAAATGGAGTGCTTCTAGGGTAGACCTTATCTTTGGTTCTAATTCTGAATTGCGCGCATTAGCTGAGGTGTATGCTTGTGATGACAGCCAAGACAAGTTCTTATGTGACTTTGTCGCAGCTTGGACTAAAGTAATGGAGTTGGATCGTTTTGATCTTAAATAAGTAATCAGGTGGTTTGCAAACTGGTTATTAAACCGCCTAAAGATTGTAAGGCCTTGTTTTTGGACAGACCAAAACAAGGCCAATTACAAGCCTATTTGGCCCAACAACTCTCCTATACCCCTTTTGTTTTTAACAGTGTCCTTGGGGTTTTTATTTTTACTAAAAAAACCCAAACCACAGAAACCTTATCCCTTTGGGTGAACCATTTTTTAGAGATGGAAAAACTCCACCCAGAGCGACTCATAGACACCTCAAATGACCCTCGGTTTTTCAAAAGGGTCACAATGGGTGTATTGGGAAACGAAAAGGCATCGGCCTTGGCCTGGAAAAGACACCTCAACAGTTTTATCTTTCAAGTAAATCCATATCAATTCAAAGGATCCGCTGGCATTAAAGTATTTCAAAGAATACAAAAAACCGTCTCCAAACAAGGCAGTGCTTCCCAAAAAAAATACTTCAAACAACGCCTTAAACTCCTTAGAAATAGGGTGTCTCTAAGCGGTATTGAATCATTATGGAAGGGTTAATAGTGAAACTATTCTTTTTTTAAAGTAGGATAACTCACCCCCAGTTGTTCTAAATAAGTGTCGTACTTTTTTTCGTTGTAGTAAAAAGTTTTCAAAGCAGGTTTATATTGTTCCATGATATTTTTATTCAAATAGATTGGTGGTGCGTCCTGCTTAGTAATCATTGGCGTGTACTTGGTTTCTTTGGTCTGAACCTCGTCAAAATAGGTCCAAGCCTCTTTAACCAATTCAGGTTTCAAGAGCAAGTCTAAAACAGTTGCAGCAACTACCTTAGCTCCAGCAGTAACTCCTTTGTGAGCGATGGGCGTAGCCATTGCAATTGCGTTGCTCCAATGGTGGCCTTGAAGACCCGGAATATTAGACGGAAAACGAAGCGTGACAGTAGGTACTGTCCAAGAAACGTCCCCAATGTCGTCACTTCCCCCACTTACTGGCTGTTCTACAGGAGGCTGAATGCCTTTTAAAGTGGTCGCTAAGCCATCTGTAGTTTTAGAGGATACTTCTTTTTGAACCGCTTTTGCAAGCGTCTGATCTGCTTCTGACCAAGTGGGCAAACCTATACTTTGAATATTGGCATCCATTGTTTCGGCAATAACCTTATTAAAATGTCTGGGCCAAGCAGTTCCTAAAATCTCACTATTTACCTCTGTTCCTGTCATGAGTGAGGCGCCTTTAGCAATATCGTTTGCTGTGGCATACATTTCCATGATTCCTTGGTAAGTAACGTCTCTAAAATAATACCAAATTGTCGCTTTAGAAGGGACAACATTAGGTTGGTCACCTCCATCTGTAAAAATAGAGTGAGACCTTTTTAAAGGATCTAAGTGCTCTCTTTTATAATTCCACCCAATATTCATGAGTTCTGCAGCATCTAAAGCGCTTTTACCTCTCCACGGAGCGCCTGCTGCATGAGCAGCCTCTCCATCAAAAGTGTATGCTACTGAAATTAAACCAGTCCCTGAAGATTGGCCCCAAGAGACACCCATATTACTACTCACATGGGTGAAAATACATAAATCAATATTGTCGAATAAACCATCTCTAGTGTACCATGCTTTGGCAGCTACTAATTCCTCTGCAATTCCAGGCCACAAGACTAGTGTACCTCCAATTTTTTCTTTTTTCATAATTTTTTGAACTGAAAAAGCAGCAGTAATATTTAAAGGAATTCCTGCATTATGCCCCTCTCCGTGACCAGGTGCGCCCTCAACAATTGGCTTGTGATAAGCCACTCCAGGGTACTGAGAGGCCTTTGGAATGCAATCCACATCGCTACCTAAAGCAATTACTGGACCTGGGCCATTTGACCATCTAGCAAACCAGGCAGTTGGTATACCTGAGACCCCGTACTCTATTGTAAACCCCTCTTTTTTTAAAAGATCTGTTAGGTACTTTGAAGAGGCTTCTTCTTGGAATCCCAATTCTGAAAAGCTAAATATTTTGTCTACCATTACCTGACTCAGTTTCTCATTGTCTTGCACCCACTGTATAGCCAATGTTTTAAGTGCCTCATTTTTTTCAGGAGTGATATTCTCTTGACCCAATAGGGAAAAAGAAGCTAGTAGCGATAAGCTGACAAAAAAAGCAGTGATTGGTTTCATATCAAAAAAATTAGGTTTCATTAAATATAAAAAAAACCTAAAGTTATTGCGGTCTTAGTTGTGATAAAATATTGATAAATTGCAGATAAAATTATTGTCATGAGCGCATTTTTCAAAAACAAAACCATTTGGATCACTGGAGCCTCTTCTGGAATAGGCTTGGCATTGGCCAAAGAAATCTCTTCTCAAGACTGTACCTTAATTCTTTCTGCAAGAAGAGAAAAAACCTTGGAAGAAGCTGAGGAACTGTGCCATAAAAACGCCCGTATTCACCTGCAAATACTGGATCTTGAAGACACGGAAAGCCATAAAAAAAAGGTGGCAGAGGTGCTTGAAAAAGTGGGGGCTGTTGACCTTCTCATTCACAATGGAGGAATTAGCCAGCGTTCACTTGTCAAAGACACTGACTTCTCAGTAGACAAAAAACTCATAGACACAAACTACTTGGGCACGGTCAGTCTCACTAAAGCAATCTTACCCTCCATGCTGAAAAATGGACGCGGACACTTTGGGGTAGTCACCAGTCTTACCGGTATAATTCCCTCGCCATATAGGTCTGGCTATGCTGCCTCTAAACACGCATTGCACGGTTTTTTTGATTCCCTAAGGGCTGAATTAGAGGACAGTGGTATTTCTGTTAGCTTGTTAGCGCCAGGTTTTGTTAAAACACAGGTCTCCGTAAATGCCTTGGGTCCCAACGGAGAGGCTATAGGTATTATGGATCAGGCACAAGCCAATGGGATTAGCGCGGAACAATGCGCCAAAAAAATAATCAACGCATTAAAGCATGGCAAAAGAGAAGTCTATATAGGCCGTGAAAGTTATGCGGCTTATGTGAAAAGGTACTTCCCAGGCTTGTTTGCCAAGCTCATTAAAAGGGCCAAGGTACGTTAGAGTTTCTTGACGTATTCTGTAATAAGTACAATGGTTTGTCCGCCCACTTTGCCTTCAATATATTGAGCATTTTCTCTATCCAAAGAGATGCGCCTTACCGCAGTCCCTTGTTTGGCAACCATACTGCTGCCTTTTACTTTTAAGTCCTTAATAAGCACCACTGAATCTCCAGCTTCTAAAACAACACCATTTACATCTCTGTGAATGACCGCATCTGGTTTTTCTTCCCCATCTCCAGCAGCGGCTGCCCAGCTTAAAAGCGCTTCATCTAGGTACATTTGCTCCAATAAACTTGCAGACCATCCAAAAGACTTTAAGCGGTGTAACATGCGCCAAGCAAATACTTGCATGGCAGGCACTTCACTCCACATACTGTCATTTAAACAGCGCCAATGGTTTTGATCTCTCTCTTCTGCGTCTGCTTCTGAAATACATTTTTCACAAAGTAGTAGTTGGGCCTCTAGGCCACTCGTGGCAGATGCTGGCAGTTCATACACCACTAATTTTTCTGTAGCATTACAACATTCGCACTGCTCATTGGCTCTTTTCAAAAGAGATTTATCTATGCTCATCAGGTAAGTTTAAAGAGCTAAAATACATATATCTAAGCCTTTTAAGGGTGAAAAGAAACGTAGAATGGTTCTATTTAAAGAATCTGGCCTTAAGCCAAAAAGAAACCCTGACCAGAAGTATGAGTGCAGGCACTTCTACCAAAGGGCCAATAACACCCGCAAATGCTTGGCCTGAATTTAATCCAAAAACCCCTATAGCAACGGCTATAGCCAACTCAAAATTGTTCCCGGCTGCGGTGAAGGCCACCGCTGCAGTTTTGTCATAGGTTCCTCCTGCTGCTTTGGTCACAAAAAAGCCAATCACAAACATGAGGCTAAAATAAATGAGTAACGGAAATGCTATTACTAGAACATCTAAAGGAATAGTCACAATGAGCGCCCCTTTTAATGAAAACATGACCACAATGGTGAACAATAGCGCAATAAGTGTCCCTGGAGAGATGCTAGGAATGAATTTTTTCTCATACCAGTCCAGACCCTTTAGCGGTACAAAAATTTTTCTACTCAAAAAGCCCATCAAAAAAGGAAACCCTAAATAAATCAGTACAGATTCTGCAATAACACCTATGGATATGTCTACTATAGCCCCTTCAAATCCAAAGTATGGCGGCAAAACGGTAATAAACAACCAAGCATAAAAAGAATAGGCAAATACCTGAAAAACACTGTTCAAAGCCACCAGTCCTGCACCGTATTCAGCACTTCCTTCTGCCAAGTCATTCCAAACGAGTACCATTGCAATACACCTGGCCAAGCCAATTAAGATGAGTCCCACCATATATTCTGGATACTCTTGGAGGAATGTTAATGCCAATACAAACATCAAAATAGGACCTACCACCCAATTTAATAAAAGGGATACCCCTAAGATTTTTACGTTTTGAAATACTTTAGGCAAGAGGGCATAATTGACTTTGGCGAGTGGCGGGTACATCATTACAATGAGTCCAATCGCTATGGGAATATTAGTTGTTCCTACACTTAAATCATTAATAAAAATAGGGAAATAGGGAAATAAATACCCAATCCCCACACCCATACCCATGGCTAAAAAAATCCAAAAACTTAGGTATTGGTCTAAAAAGGATAATTGCTTTTTCATGGCTTAGGAAATTCGAGAAAATACATATTTAAGTTCTGTGGCTATCTGAATACTGCGCTCCCTGTAAACCCTTTCTTGCTGTGGACTGCCATCGGAGATTTTTGGGTCTTTAAAGGTCAGTCCAATTCGCTTTTCTGCCCCAGCAATAAAAGGACAGCCTTGGTCTGCTGCGTCGCAAGTCATAATGGCCGCAAAGTCTTTGGAAGGGTTTAAAGGATGATCTATTTTTTTTGAAAAACCTATGAGCGGTAGGGACCTTTCCGAATAGTGAATAGCATAGATGGGGTTTTCGCCCTCAGCGATAGGGTAAATGTCAAAACCTTGTGCTGCTAAGGTTTTAATTATCATAGGATATAAAGCGGTTGCTTCAGTACCCCCAGAATAACACAACACATGAGGCACTTTATGATAGGCCGCCATAGCCTGGGCCCAAATTTGCGAAAAATGACTTCGCCTAGAGTTGTGGGTGCAAATAAAATGAAGTTTTACTAGTGCTTGTGCCGTTTTCTTTTCTTGAATAAAAACGACCAATAGGTCTAAGATGTTTTTTCGCTCTTCAGAGAGCGTATTCAAGTCTAAGGCCTCAATAGTTTTGTATAATAGGGTGTTCATGCTATTTATAATTAACAACA
>Ga0102869_1000443_pt1 | contig 12451 bp, 10 predicted proteins | sample Colrivmet1546A02_FD_78444 | JGI IMG/M metagenome (GOLD analysis project Ga0102869, IMG submission 78444) | Estuarine microbial communities from the Columbia River estuary - metaG 1546A-02 | ecosystem: Environmental > Aquatic > Marine > Intertidal zone > Estuary | place: USA: Columbia River...
GGAAATTTTTAAAACCTTTTTGTCCAGTAAAATATGCAACAGGTGTTCCATGTAGATTTCCACTTATTGAAGATTGAAGTGTATGGAAGTCTGGGTGCGCATCTAACCATAATACGAATTGGGGCTTTTTTATTTTTTTAGCAAATGCAGAAACACCCGATACTGAACCTGCAGAAAGTGCATGATCACCACCCATAAAAATAGGTATAGAATTTTTAATCACATCCTTAGCTATTTGAGATATTTTTTTTACCCATGCTATATTTTCATTTAGCTTAAATAAATTGGGATGTTTATCATTATTTTCTTCAAACTCATCAGGAAAAATATTGCCAATATCATCTACGTAATGACCTAAGCCACTAATCATCTCAACTATCCCTGCTGTGCGATAAGCATCGGGACCCATCAAACAGCCTTTTGTTGTTTTTCCGCAATCAAGGGGAATACCTATTATTGTGTATTTTTTATTATCCATAACATTCTTTTAGCTTGATGATTGATCAATTATAATAGAGAAAAATGCTCATAATATTTGATTAATGCCCATAATGGATAAAAAAATGAACAAAATGGATAATACGTTACTTAATTTTCTTAAAAAAAATGGTAGAGCAAGTATTTCTTCCATCGCCGCTGAACTCAACTTAACCAGAACAACTATTAGAACCAAGATCAATAAACTTATAAATAATGGCGAAATATTAGGATTTACTATTATTACTAAATCAGATGTGCAATCTTCACCAGTGCGCGGATTAGTAATGATACAGATTGAAGGAACTGGTGCCCATTTAATACAAAAAAAACTTGTAGCTTTGCAACAAGTTAAAGCTGTGCATACAACGAACGGAAAATGGGATATCATAGTAGATCTAGGAACACAAAGTTTAGATGAATTAGACGAAATATTGACAAAAATTAGAAAATTTTCTGGAGTAAAAAACTCAGAAACTAGTTTGTTTCTATCAACTAAATATGCATAGTATTAAGCCTCTTTATTTAGTGACTCTAATTCAATCCATTCGGTTTCAAGATTTGATAATATCTCATGACGCTCAATTAATCCATCAGTAGCTTTTTGAAATTTCTCAGGAAAATCAATAAATAAATTTTCTTGTGAGAGAAATTCCTCTAACTTTGTTATTTCAGCTTCAGTCCGCTCAATTAAATTTGGGAGCTTACTAAGCCTATCTGATTGAGAGTAAGTTATATTTATATTTTGTTTTGACCCATTCGATTGGTTGTTATGCTTTTTGGATTTCTTTTTACTATTCTTCGAATGCCTGATTTCAGCATTTTGTGATTTTTTCTGAGTTTGATAATCGCTCCAACCACCTGCATATGCTACAACTTTACCATTTCCTTCAAAAGCTAATGTGGTTGTGGCAACCCTGTCTAAAAAATCTCTGTCATGACTAACTAATAAAACAGTTCCATCATAGCCATCTAATATTTCTTGTAATAGATCTAATGTCTCGACATCTAAATCATTTGTAGGTTCATCCATTACAAGTAGATTACTTTCTCGTGCCATTATTCGTGACAGAAGCAATCTAGCTTTTTCACCACCTGACAAAACGGATACTGGACCTCGCGCCTGATTTTCATCAAACAGGAACTCTTTTAGATAACCCACAACGTGTTTTGGATTACCACGGACCATGATTTGATCATTTTTACCTGAAACACCTAAATCTTTATCTTCAGTTAAACTTTCCCAAAGTGATTGATTTGGATTTAAAGCTGACCTATTTTGATCGAATATAGCTGATAAAAGATTTACTCCTAATTTTACAGTTCCTGTATCAGGTACTAAGGATCCTGTTAAAATATTTAAAACAGTTGTTTTCCCAACGCCGTTTGGACCAACCAATGCAATTCTTTCGCCTCTAGTAATTTTAATTGATAAATCATTAACAATATTTTTATCTTCAAATGTTTTAGAAATATTATTCGCATCAACAACTAATTTTCCAGATTTTGGACTATCAGCAAATTCCATTGCAGCTGCACCTTGGCGTTTTATTTGACCCGAACGTTCATCTTTCAAATCAATTAAGCGCCTTACACGCCCTTGGTTGCGTTTCCTCCGGGCTGATATTCCTTCAACAGCCCATCGCGCCTCAGACTTTATTAATCTGTTAAGCTTATGGCGTTGTTGATCTTCCTCATCATATGTTTTGTCACGCCAATCTTCAAATGCCTCAAAGCCTTTTGGATTTTGTCTCACCTTACCACGATCAACCCATAGAGTTGCTCGGGTCAAATTGCGAAGAAATGCTCTATCATGCGAAATTAAAATAAATGCTTTTTTTGTTTGTCGCAATTCATCTTCAAGCCATTGTATTGCTTCAATGTCTAAATGATTAGTAGGTTCATCAAGAAGCATTAATTCAGGCTCTTCCGCCATAATTTTCACAAGAGCGGATCTGCGTCTTTCACCGCCTGAAGCAGTAGCTGGTGATGCATCTAGATTTAATTTTAGCCCCTCTGCAATGATATCAACTTTATATGCATCAATAATATCGATTTCAGATCTAGCATAGTCGCCTAAAGTTTCAAAATTTGATAAGTCAGGATGTTGATCCATGTATCCAACTTTTTGACCAGGCCTCAAGAAAATATTACCTTGGTCAGGTTCTATTAATCCAGCAATAACTTTCATTAAAGTTGATTTACCTGAACCATTTCGCCCTACTAAACAGACTCTATCGCTTTCTTGAACTGTCATACCCAATCCATCAAATACAGGGTTTCCCCCAAAAGAAAGCGTAATATCAGTTAATGTTAGAATTGGAGGTTTTGCCATAAGGTTCTATTCTAATAAATCATCGTTCTAGTCAAGGCATCAAAATTACAAGTTATTGCAGTCTTAACTTGCCAGTCGCTAGACAGTTGCCTAAAACATCTTAACTTAAGTTTTTAAAGGTCTAAATCAATGCTTTCTTCAATGCGTATTAGCAAAAAAAATCAACCCTTTGTTTATGGTTTATTAGGGCTACTAGCTTTAGGCCTCGTAGGCATAGCTTCAGGTGGTGTCGATGGGTCACGTATTAGCTCAATTGGCAAGGTAGGAGAAGAACCGATACCAGTTACTTCCTATGCACAGAGCTTAAGAAATACCATACAAAACATATCACGCCAAATTGGTAGGCAACTCACAAGCCAAGAAATTTCTGCTTATGGCTTGCAATCAGAAGCATTAGAAAACGTGGTATCAAGTGCGGCTTTGTCTAATGAAGCAAAGCGTCTAAAAATTAGCGTTGGGGATGATTTAGTAGCAGAAGAGATTATCGCAACTCCAACATTCACAAGTGTAGATGGTAAATTTGATAAAGAAGCTTACGAATTTGCATTGGAAAACAGTGGCTTAGATACAAAAGAATATGAACTTCAGACCCGTAAAGCTATTGCGCGAAGTTTAATCGAAGGCGCAGTTGCTAGTGGTACAAAAACTCCATCATCTCACGCAATGACACTAATTAAATTTGCTCGAGAGGAACGAAGCTTTGACTGGGCGAGTATTGATAAAAAACTTTTAAGTACTCAAGCAATAAACCCTTCTATTGATCAATTGAAAGCCCATTATGACAAAAACAATATTTTCTATACAGCTCCATTATCGCGTAAATTAACATATGTTTTATTGAGCCCCGAAATGTTAGCTGACAGAATTGTAGTTTCACAAAGTGAATTAAAAGACGAATATAAAAGTCAACCTGATCGCTTCAATAAGCCTGCCAGAAGAATAATTGATAGAATCATATTTGATTCCGTGAAAACAGCTAGAACGGTTAAAGATCAATTAGATAAAGAAGAAGTTTCATTTACAAAAGTAGCTGAAGACCGTGGCCTTACACAAACAGATATCGATTTAGGTGATATCGAAAAAGGGCAATTAGATAAAGATATAGATGATTTATTATTTAATGCTTCCGAAGTAGGGATATATGGTCCCATTGACACAAACTTGGGTCCAGCATTATTTCAAATAAATGCTATTATAGATCCGCAAAATACTAGCTTTGCAGATGCTGCAGAAGAATTAACAGCCGAATACGTGAGTATAGAAAGTCGTAAGTTAATAAACGAAATGATTACGGATATTGATGACTTATTGGCTCAAGGCTTAACATTAGAAGAAATAGCTAAAGAAACCGCCATGGAATTAGAAAAAATATCATATGATAACACTACTGAAAACGGTATTGCAGCATATGATGGTTTTAGAGCTGAAGCATTAAAAGCAAAAATAGGTGGCTTCCCAGAACTACGAGAATTATCAGATGGTGGAGTATTTGCACTACGGTTAGATGATTTAATAGAACCAGCTTTACGCCCGTTTGAGACAGTAAAAGATCAAGTTGCAACTGATTGGTCAGCCTCAGAAGACAAAAAATCACTTTTAAAACTGGCTGATACGCTAATAATAAAATTAGACAATGGTGAAACATTTGAATCCCTAAATCTAAATGCTGAAAGTGTAAGCTCCATTACTAGAAATAAATATATTGATGGTATACCTGCTCAGCTTCTTGAAGAATTATTCTCAAATAAAACAGGTAAAACTAGCAAAATTGACAATGGGGATACTGTGTTGTTAGCACGATTAAATGACATTAGTGAATTTAATTCTGAAACTGATGAAAGCAAAGAATTACTTTCTCAGGTAGGAATTCAATTATCAAACCAAGTTACTGGTGATTTGTTGAGATTATTTGCTTCCGCTCTAAAAGACCGTGATGGTGTAATTTTGAACCAGAACGCTGTAAATCAAATTAATACACAAATTTTAGGCGGAACAGGCTTTTAAACATGGAAATCACTCCTAACCTTGATAGTTTTTCCAAAGTATATAATTCTGGCAAAAATTATTTAGTCTATACTAGATTAGCAGCAGATTTAGACACTACCGTGTCCTTAATGTTAAAGTTAACTGAGGCAAAAAAAAATAGTTTTATGTTGGAGAGTGTCACAGGTGGAGATTCCAAAGGTCGCTATTCAATTATAGGTATGAACCCAGATTTAATATGGAGATGTGAAGGAAATAATGCTTCAATAAATCGATTGGCACTTGATGGAAGTGAAAAATATAATGCAGTTAAAGAAGATCCCTTAACATCATTAAGAAGTATATTAGAAGAAACATCTATTGATTTACCAGAAGATCTTCCTCCAATGGCTGCAGGGCTTTTTGGCTATCTCGGCTATGACATGATAAGACTTGTCGAACACTTACCTGATATTAATAAAGATATTCTTGAATTGCCTGATGCAGTAATGCTTAGGCCCTCTGTCATTGTCATTATAGATGGAGTTAAAGATGAATTAACAATTGTTAGCCCAGCATGGCATTCAGTTAAGCATGATGCAAAAACTGCTCATTTAAATGCAGTAAATAGAGTTATGAGTGCCCTCGAAGATCTTGATCGGCCAATTGCACGAAATTCTGACAACCACAGTGATAGAGCAATAGGAACTCCAGTATCAAATGTTACAAAGGAGCAATATCTACAAATGGTAAATATTGCCAAGGATTACATTAAATCAGGTGATATATTTCAAGTAGTCCCAAGCCAAAGATGGACTGTAGATTTCCCTTTACCCCCCTTCTCATTATATCGTGCACTTAGACGGACAAACCCATCTCCATATATGTTCTATTTTAATTTTGGCAATTTTCAAGTTATAGGAGCGAGTCCAGAAATACTTGTTCGAGTCAAAGAAGATGAAGTAACTATTCGTCCAATTGCAGGTACAAGACCACGTGGAAAAACAATTGAGGAGGACAAAGAACTTGAACTTGACCTCTTAGCTGACAAAAAAGAACTAGCAGAACATTTAATGCTTTTAGATCTTGGCAGAAATGATGTTGGCCGTGTTGCAAAAATTGGTACAGTAACTCCAAATGAAAAATTCGTAATAGAACGTTACAGTCACGTGATGCATATAGTTTCAAATGTCATTGGGGAATTATCTAATGATAATGATGCGTTATCAGCACTATTGGCTGGATTGCCTGCAGGCACAGTTTCTGGTGCTCCTAAAGTTAGAGCAATGGAGATAATAGATGAACTTGAGGTAGAAAAACGTGGCGTATACGGTGGAGGTGTGGGCTATTTTTCAAGCAATGGCGATATGGATATATGTATTGCTTTAAGAACCGCCGTAACAAAAGACGAAAAGCTATACATTCAAGCTGGTGGTGGGGTTGTATTCGACAGTGATCCAGAAGCAGAATTCCAAGAAACAGTAAACAAATCTAAGGCATTGCAAACTGCTGCAAAAATAGCAGGCCAATATATTTAGTAAATTGAGAAAATTCTCTTAACTTATGGAAGATTAAATTAAACATGCTGCTACTAATTGATAATTACGATAGTTTTACCTACAACCTAGTTCATTATCTTGGAGAGCTGGGCGTGGATGTAGTCGTCAAAAGAAATGATGAATTAACTATCAAAGATGCATTAAAAATGGAACCTACAAATATTATGCTTTCACCAGGACCTTGTGATCCTGAACAAGCTGGGATTTGTTTAGAATTAACTAAAGCAGCAGCCGTAGCAAAAATACCCTTGATTGGTGTTTGTTTAGGACACCAAACTATAGGGCAGGCATTTGGTGGAAAAGTAATAAGGTGCCACGAAATAGTTCATGGCAAAATGGGTCATATGCATCATTCCAGCAAAGGTATTTTTAAAGACTTACCAAGTCCTTTTGAAGCAACACGTTACCATTCATTAATTGTTGAAAGGGAAACCCTTCCTGATTGTTTAGAAGTTACTGCAGAATTAGCTGATGGTACAATAATGGGACTTCAACATAAAACATTACCTATCCATGGTTGCCAATTTCACCCAGAAAGTATTGCATCAGAGCATGGGCATAAAATGTTACAAAACTTTTTAGATTGTACAAAAGAGGCAACATGAGCGATAAAATTAAATCTTACATTTCCTTAGCTGCAAACGCACCTTTATCTCGGGAACAAGCAGAAAAAGCATTTACTATAATTATGAATGGTGAAGCAACTGATGCACAAATTGGTGGTTTATTAATGGCACTTCGTACTCGTGGAGAAACTGTAGAAGAGTATGCTGCAGCTGCAAATGTAATGCGTTCAAAATGTCGGAAAGTATCTGCACCAATTGGCGCAATGGATATTGTAGGGACAGGTGGAGACGGCAAATCAACTCTAAATATTTCAACCGCTACTGCAATTGTAACTGCAGGTGCTGGAGTTATAGTGGCTAAACATGGAAACCGAAATTTATCATCTAAATCAGGTGCTTCTGATGCATTAAGTCAAAGTGGTGTAAACATTATGGTTGAACCAGAAGTTGTTGAGCGAGCTATCAAGGAAATTGGCATAGGTTTTATGATGGCGCCAATGCATCATCCTGCAGTGAAATATGTAATGCCAGCTAGATTAGATTTAGGCACAAGAACTATATTTAATATCTTAGGTCCACTCACAAACCCTGCTGGAGTAAAGAGACAATTAACAGGAGCATTTAATCGCTCAATGATTAGACCAATGGCTGAAGTGTTAAAAGAATTAGGATCAGAGAAAGCTTGGTTGGTTCATGGATCAGATGGAACAGATGAAATATCAATAGCTGGAGTATCTTGGATTGTTGAATTAAATTTAGGCAAAATAAGTGAATTTGAAATCAACCCTGAGGATGCTGGTTTGCCAATACATTCATTTGAAAGCATTATAGGTGGAACTCCTAAATACAATGCAGTTGAAATGTCTAAATTATTAGATGGTCATAAGTCTGCTTATCGTGATGCAGTTATTTTAAACACTGCAGCAGCATTAATTGTTGCTGACAAAGCAAATTCTCTAATTGAAGGAGCAGAAATCGCTGCCGAAAGCATAGACTCTGGCTCTGCCAAGTCCAAACTAAATGCACTTGCTTCAATTACGTCAGGGGCAAATTAAAATGACTGACATATTAGAAAAAATAAAAGAATATAAACTTGAAGAAGTGAAAAATGCAAAATTAGCACTACCGATTAAAGACCTTGAAGATATTGCAATTGAGGCAGATTCTGTCCGTTTTTTTGCAGATTCTTTAAAAAATGCTTCAACATCTGGATATGGATTAATTGCTGAAATTAAAAAAGCTAGCCCATCAAAAGGATTAATCAGACCAGACTTTAATCCTCCTGAATTAGCACATGCATATGAGCAAGGTGGAGCAACTTGTTTGTCTGTTTTAACAGACACTCCATCATTCCAAGGGTCACCAGAATACTTAATTAGCGCACGGAAGGCCTGTAATCTACCAGCACTACGAAAAGATTTCATGTATGATACTTATCAAGTAGCACAAGCACGAGCCTGGAACGCAGATTGTATTTTAATAATATTAGCATCAGTATCTGACATGCAAGCACAAGAGCTGGAGGCATGTGCATTTGAATGGGGAATGGATGTTCTTTTAGAAGTACACAATAGAGAAGAATTAGACCGAGGGCTAATGTGTAAATCATCCTTACTGGGTATAAACAATCGTAATATGAAAACATTTGACGTTACATTAGATACAACAAGGTTATTATCAAAACATGTTCCTAGTGATAGACATATGATAACTGAAAGTGGAATATTCACATCTGAAGATATGGATCAAATGGCAGAAGTTGGCGCTCGAAGCTTTTTAATTGGAGAAAGCTTGATGAGACAAAATGATGTTAAAGAAGCAACCAAATCTTTATTAAAACATACGAGATCAAAATAATGTCAAAATTGAATCACTTTAATGATCAAGGTCAAGCTCACATGGTTGATGTTTCTAACAAAGAAACAACATCAAGAGTTGCGGTTGCAAAGGCAAGAATTTTGATGAATTTAAATACACTTGAAATAATCAAAAATGGTGATGCAAAAAAAGGTGATGTTTTGGGGATAGCGAGAACAGCAGGAATTATGGCTGCAAAAAAAACTGCTGATCTTATTCCATTATGTCATCCGTTACCTATAACAAATGTAAATATTAATTTAAGAATTGAACCATCCAACAACTCTGTTGAAATCGAAGCAACTGTAAAAACCAATGGCCAAACAGGCGTGGAAATGGAAGCACTAACTGCGGCTAATATAACAGCCCTTACAATCTACGATATGGTAAAAGCTATAGATAAAACGATGAAAATAACAGATTTGAGAGTAACATTTAAAGACGGTGGTAAAACCGGGCAGTTTATTTGTGAATGATAAGTGTTAACCAAGCTCTTTCTCAGATCCTAGACTTAGTAAAACCATTAGATATTGAGTTGGTTGAATTAGATCAAGCAGGAGATAGGATACTTGCATCAAAAATATATGCAAACCGTGATCAACCACCTTTTAAATCCTCGGCTATGGATGGTTATGCAATAAACGCAAAAGACTTGCAGCCTGGAGCTGAACTCAAGGTAATCGGCCAATCGGTAGCTGGATTGGGTTTTGATGGTAAAGTATCTATTGGAACTGCAGTTCGAATTTTCACTGGTGCTCCAGTTCCAAAAGGATCTGATCATATTTTGATACAGGAAGATTGCATAAAATCTAATGATAAAATTATAATTAATAAGGTATTTGATAAAAATAACTTTATTAGGCCAAAAGGTGGTGATTTTAAAGTTGGTGACTGTATAGATGCTCCATTAAGATTAAATGCATCATTAATTTCATTGTTAGCTGCGATGAATATTGCAGAAGTTCCTGTTTTCAGAAAACCTATAATTGCGTTAATTGCAACAGGTGATGAATTAGTTAATGTTGGAGAAGTGCCAGAAAAAGATCAAATTATCTCATCTAATAATTATGGCTTAAAAACTCTTATTGAAACATCAGGAGGAATTGCGAGACTTTTACCAATTGCTCGAGATACTTCACAAGAACTAAAAACAGTTTTAAACCTTTGCAATAATGTTGACTTAATAGTTACTCTTGGTGGTGCTTCTGTCGGAGACTACGATTTAGTTCATTCAACAGCAATAGATATGGGAATGGAAACATCTTTCTATAAAGTTGCTATGCGACCTGGCAAACCACTTATGGCGGGAAAAATTGGTAAAATACCTATTTTTGGCCTTCCAGGTAATCCAGTGTCGGCACTTGTTTGTGGTATGGTTTTTCTAAAACCAGCAATTAATGTAATGCTCGGCAAAGGAAAAGCTCCATTGGTTACTCAAAATGCTATTTTGCAAAATGATTTACCTCAAAATGGACCAAGGGAGCATTATATGAGAGCCAAAATGAGATTTGTTAATGGCACTCAAACGGTTGAACCATTTGGTCAACAAGATAGTTCACTATTAACAATTTTATCCAAAGCAAATGCACTACTTGTGCGGCCAGCAAACGATAAAGCAAAACAAAAAGGTTCTAGTGTTAAGGTTATCCCGTTGAAATAGGTAAATTGGTATTTTGATAAAATTATAAAAAATTAAATTTATTTGACACAAAACAAGAACAGTTGTAGAACTTAAGTGTACATATGAGAAACATAAAGAATTAGGTGGCTAAAATGTTGACACGTAAACAACTAGATTTATTAGAATTTATTCATAAACGTTTGCAAAAAGATGGTGTACCGCCAAGTTTTGATGAAATGAAAGAAGCTCTAGATTTACGTTCTAAATCAGGAATACATAGACTAATTACCGCCTTAGAAGAGCGGGGTTTTATTCGTCGATTAGCACATCGCGCTAGGGCAATTGAAATACTCCGACTTCCTGAAAGTATAGACGGAGGAGGCTTTCAACCTAGAATTATTGAAGGATCTCTAACACCACCACCAGCAGCAGCACTTCCGATTGAAGCAGCAAATGCATTAACACTTCCTATAATGGGTCGAATAGCAGCCGGGACACCTATTGAGGCGATACAACAAGTGTCAAATAATGTTTCAGTACCAGGCGAAATGCTCAAAAATTCAGGACGGCATTATGCTCTTGAGGTTAAAGGTGATTCTATGATCGAAGCTGGTATAAATGATGGTGATATTGTTGTTATAAATGAACAAAATGATGCTGAAAACGGTGATATTGTTGTAGCTCTTGTCGATGACCAAGAGGCGACATTGAAGCGCTTGCGCAAAAGAGGTACTGTTGTTGCATTAGAGGCTGCAAACCCTGCCTATGAAACAAGAGTTTACCGTGATGACCAAGTTAAGGTTCAAGGTAAACTGGTTGGCTTAATTCGTACTTACTAATTTCAATATCATTTAATAAATTTAAAATTGTATCAAAAATGAAAATTTATAGTTTATTTTTTGATTTTATAACTAAATATTTTTTTGATTATAAATTATCTTAAAAATACATTTCTACTTATGGCACTCTATTGCCACTCTTAAATCTATTCCCTAATAGACGTGTATATTAAATCATATGATATCAAATAGGCTGATCAAAAATGTCAGAGCAACAAGTTATTACCAGGTTTGCGCCCTCACCAACGGGATACCTTCATATTGGTGGAGCTAGAACAGCACTTTTTAATTGGCTTTATGCAAAAGCAAACAATGGAAAATTTCTACTAAGAATAGAAGACACAGATCGTGAAAGATCAACACCTGAAGCAACTACCGCATTATTGAAAGGCCTTGAGTGGCTTGGGTTAGATTATGACGGCAACGTATACAGCCAATTCGAAAGAGCAAATCGTCACCGTATTGTTGCTTTAGAAATGGTAAAAAGCGGCCATGCTTATAAATGCTTTTCTACTATTGATGAGATCAATGCATATAGAGATCAGGCAGCTAAAGATAAAAATCCGTTGCCGTTCCAAAGCCCATGGCGTGATGCTGACCCTGAATCCTTTCCTGATACCCCTTTTGTAATAAGATTAAAATCTCCCAAGAATGGCGGAATCGTTATAAAAGACAAAGTTCAAAAGAAAGTCAGCTGGGCAGCATCCTCCTTTGATGATCTTATTATGTTAAGGTCCGATAATAGTCCGACATACATGTTAGCAGTAGTTGTAGATGATCATGATATGGGCGTTACGCATATCATTAGAGGTGATGATCACTTAATAAACGCAGGCCGACAATCTTTGATTTATGACGCGATGAATTGGAAAATTCCAGAATTTGCTCACATACCACTAATCCATGGTGAAGATGGTAAAAAGTTATCAAAAAGACATGGTGCAACAGGAATACACGAATATGCAGCTTTAGGTTATATGCCAGAGGCCATAAGAAATTATCTATGTCGGCTTGGCTGGAGTCATGGAAATGATGAGCTCTTTTCTACTGCAGATGCAATAAGTTGGTTTGATTTTTCAGGTATAGGAAAGTCCCCTTCTAGGTTAGATTTTAAAAAATTAAATAATGTTTCAGCTCATCATATTAAAACATCTTCAGATGAGATGGTTTCTAATGATTTATTTGCATACGCAAAAGAAATTGGGATTGAGATTTCAGAAAATAATAAACTTAAA
>Ga0102869_1000449_pt1 | contig 12404 bp, 12 predicted proteins | sample Colrivmet1546A02_FD_78444 | JGI IMG/M metagenome (GOLD analysis project Ga0102869, IMG submission 78444) | Estuarine microbial communities from the Columbia River estuary - metaG 1546A-02 | ecosystem: Environmental > Aquatic > Marine > Intertidal zone > Estuary | place: USA: Columbia River...
ATTTTTAGCAAATAAGCGTTCAAAAATCATTTTACCTCGTTGCGGCGTGCGCGACAAAATTTGTAAAAGCAAGCGGTCATAATAAGCAAAACGAGCTAGGGCAGGCCTTCTAGACACTTTTTGGGCTTTTTGAGCAAGAGACGCACAGATTTGTTGTGCATCGGTCAGGCTGCGCACAAAAGAATATCCAGTACTGGGCTTGAGTTGTCCGCCACCGGCTCCTGTTCTGAACCAATTTGGCGGCAATGCTTCTTCTCGCAGCGCTGCGCCGCACATCGGAATACTACCTTGCTCTTTTTCTTTGATTTGGTAAGTGGTATCCTGCAAGGCCAAGTACTGTTCAATGTGAAGTGTTGCTTCCGCCTCTGTCATAAGTTCGGTGCCAAAGCGGGTAGGCTCTATCAAGGCGGTATTCGCATCAAAGGGGAGAACGTACAAAAATTGCGTGTATCCATTTTGAGGGATAGAAAAGTCCATCATCGTGAATACACTCGGATCAAAAATGGGTTTTTCGGTTTGTACAAGCCAGCCATAGAAACTTTGTGTAAGTGACGTGTAAGGAAGAGCACTTGTTTCGAAAGTTGGTGGTCTCGAGTCAAAAACAAATTTTGCCAATTCGGAGTGAGTTTGCTCAAATTCTTGAGCAATCCAATTGGCCTCATAATGAACAAGTAATTCTCTGGCTTTGCTATAAAGCGCCTCTGATCTGATATAATAATAGCGTTTGCCTGCTAATTCCTGAGCAACTGTTGTGGTACATTTGGCATGCGACCAGCTATGAGAAACCAAAGTATCTAGGCCCGCATTTTGCAGCGCGTGTGGCTCGAGCCAAAAGCAAAAAGTACGGTCATTTTGCACTTTTTGCTCGGGCTCGTAGACAACTATTTGTCCTTTCTGAAGCAAACCTGCCCGATGCAAGGCCAACAGCAATAAGGAGTTGGCGCAGCCCATGCCAATAAAGGCATATTCATACGGTACAGTTTTAGAAGACAAATAGTAAGTTTAGATTATAAATATAACCCTTTGATAGTCAAAATGTTTTTTCTGTACTAATTTATACAACTGATCATTTTGGCTTTTCTGTAGCGATGATGCCTGACCATCCTGAAAATAGAGAAAGGTGTTATGATTGGGAAAGATGGGTAAATGATGATACTCCATATGACCATACGGCGCGTGTTTCCACGGTATTTATAGCGATGCCCGAGATCCAAATCTCTTCCTAAATCATAAATCCCTTCTGCCTTCACTATGTCAGATAAGGGTGCATAAAAAATACCCTCTTGATTGTGTAAAGTAAAGTAAATCATGTTGTTAGAAAAGAAACAGAGGCGCTTTATACCATAGCGACACCCGTCTTTTGTATAAATGACCTTCGGCGCTAGAGAGTTTTGCTCCTGAGCAGATGAGGGCTGATTCCAAGATATCGAAATATTTGTAAGTTCAGGCTTTTCAACCAATTTGGGCTCAAAATGAACGGCAGGTGCATGTAAATAATAATCGTAGAAACGATCGAGTTTTTTGGAATAAAACAAACGTGTGGAAAGCTTCATTCCTTTTTCGGCAAATTGGTAATCCTTACCCAAGGCGAAATCAAAACTTTGAAAATCAGTCGTTGCCATTTTGATTACTTGTAGCGAGGGGTGCTCTCGGAAGTAAATCGTATCATCAGAAAGAAAATAGTAGCGCATACAAGTAAGCACCGTATCGCTGTTTTTGAGGTGTAAGTAAGTCCAATCTTCGGCATCAGGATAGTGCTTTTTATCACCAGTTTGAGCAAAAGAAAATAAACCTACGCAAGCAAATAAGCAGACAAATAAAATTCTAATCATAACCGAAATATTAATTACACGCTGCATATCTTGCATGCTTAAATCGTTTTTGATTTTGAATGCGCTTCGTCCCTTTAATAATCATCCGGGCATAAATAATCCCTGTTGGAATAGTTCCAAAAAATCCCAATCCAGTACTATAAGACCAACTGAGCTCTGATGAAATGATTCCTACATTTATAGCTCCCAAAACAATACCAACAAAACGCAAGCAACGTCCACCAAAGGCATATCCGACCTTGGAAGATAATTCCAAATTTTTACCCACTTCAATACCAACAACTGCTGCAACTGCAGCAGTATCCACCTTGTAAATATTGTCGCGTACACCATTGCCAAAATAAAGTTGCCCATCCGAAAGAAAATAAAACTTCTCAGGGACAAACACACAGCCGCTTTTCATCAAAATATGCGATTTAACCGAAGAGAAAGAACCCGTACTCGTCAAAACTTGTTGTGGGGTCTCTCTTTGAGGAGTAGGCGTTGGCGTGGGAACAATGGTATCGACTACCTTAAGTTTTTCTTGTAATGTTTCGGTTTGAGGTGTTTGGTTTTGAGATACTACTTTGGGTACTTCCTTTAAAAAGCGCAATTCGGGCGCATTCAGATAATAATAGTAAAAACGGTCCAGTTTTTCATTCTTGGAAGTCCTGCTCGCCGTTTCACCACCTGGGCCATAAAATCGATTCGCAAAATAATAGGTCGTCCCTAAATAAAATTGAGGGGTTTGTAAGTCGTTTTTAGCTACTTTGACAACTGTTTGGCTCAGTGCCTCTCTGAAAAATAGGGTGTCATCCGATACAAAATAATATTTCATGACCTGAATGAGCGAGTCTGTTGCTTTGGTCTTGAGGTATTCCCATTCCGATTCGGGCGGGTAATGAATCGGGTCGAGCTGCTGAGCTTGAACTATAAATACGGCAAAGAGTACTGCAAATAAGGAAGTCAATCGTAGTTTCATATTGGTCATTTTGACCAAATTTATTGCGAACCCCGCAGCAAGCCCAACTCAATTCCACAAGCCACCGAAAATGAGTTGTGTTTTTCGCAAGTGGTTACTAACCCTTCTTCACAATCTTCTGAATCTCAGCTTCGGTTTGCTGCAATTTAGATTGACAGTATTCGACCAATTGATTGGCGCGGGCAACTGTGCTGGCGAGCTCGTCAATTTTGACTTCTTTATTTTCTAATTTTTTGACAATTCCTTGAAGTTCTGAGAGGGCTTCTTCGTAAGTTAATTGGAGTTCCATGCTATTTTTGAATTTTGGTGATGGTACTGTAAACAGTAAATTGATCGGTGAGGGTTTGCAATTCTTGACCAATAAAATTGCCCTTATATTGCGAGAGGTCTGTATTGGCAATGCTGCTGATGGTATACCCAACTTTTAATAATTTCAGCGGATTGAGTACGGCTACTTTTTCTTGCAAATTGAGCAACTCCAATCGTTGGATTTCTATCAGATTAGTTGAACGCAGGACCATTTTTTCTAATATGGCCGGTAATTCAATGGTTTGAACAATATGTAACCAATGGCCGGCGGCAACAACACTTTTTTCCAATGATAAATCGAGTAAAGCACGCTGTTCGGCGAGGATTTCATTGGTGCCTACTTCTATGCGGTGTAACTTGGCCTGTAGGTCTGAGCGGTAGTCAGTGATGATGTTTTGAAAGTAATGCGTCAGGAATTTATTCGTGCTCGAAAAGAGTTCGTTAGCCTGACTGAGTTGTGTCAGGCCGAGCTGCAAAGATTTATCGAGTAACTGCTGTATTTCTGACCGAAAGGTACCCACCCTTATGTACAAGAACTTGGCCACGGCGGTTGGTGTAATCTGACGCGAATGGGCTACTAAATCGGCCACAACCTCATCGGTTTCATGACCAATTCCAGTGATGAGCGGCAAGCGCAATTGAGCGATTACACTACAAATTTGATAGTCATTGAATACATTTAAATCCATTTTGCTGCCCCCGCCGCGGATCAAAACAATGGCATCGGCATCAAACGCATCTGCTTCTTTGAGTGCCGCGCAAATTTCAGCAACTGCTTTGTCGCCCTGCACGGTAGTGGCGATTTCTTGGATAATGAAGTTACGATAGATATTATTCTGGCGCATTTCAGTCAAAAAATCGCGGTAGCCAGAGGTATCTGGAGAGCCGATGAGCACAACGCGCTTGACAATCATGGGCAGCCTGAGGCCTTTTTGTAAATCATACAAGCCTTCTTGCTTGAGCCTTTCAATAGTTTGTTTCTTTTTGAGCTCGATTTCACCATATGTAAAAGCGGGGTCGAGGTCGTGAATGGTCAAAGACAAACCGTAAATCTCATGAAAAGTAAGCGAAACTTTAAACAACAAACGATTGCCCGGTTGCATCAGAAGCTTGAACTCCTCACCTAAGTTAGTTTGTAAAGCCAAGACTTGAGTGCGCCAAATCACCGCTTTCATCTGTGCTGTATTGATGCCATTCTCCGCATCGGCCAACTCCAAATAATAGTGCCCACCTTTGATATTCAACTTAACCAACTCGCCAGAAACCCAATAACTTTGCTCGCCATAAGTGCGCGTAAGCACTTTCTTGACGCTGTCGACTAGTTGGGAAAGGGTGTAAGTTTTTTTAGGTAGCTGCATTGGAAGGCTTAAGTGGCAAGCACGGCATTTTGCTGTGTTTTTTTGAGTGTATGAAAGGTATTAGAAACGTTAAACACAATGGCGCCCGGTGTTGCCATTACGATCGCATACAGCGCGACAAAATCCGTATCTAATAAAAAAGCCGCACCAGCCCCTCCAAGCATGAGCCCGATGCCCACACCCATCGCTATTTTCAGGGGTTTGAGATTTTGAGATTTTGAATGAAAATGATAATATTTCCCAACGGGTAAATAGAATTTAGAATGGAGGTCTGCTACAGCTACTTTGTAATCTATTTTATCAGTTTTAGCTTTGAAATATAAAGTGTCATCAGAGACAAAATGGAGCTTGGTATAGCGATAAGTGCTTCCCGATTTCAACTCTAGGGTTTTATACTGCGCGTTTAATGGAAAGGATAAGAGCAATAGCCCAAAAATGAATAGGGTTTTCATATTGTAAACATAAGGGATTAATCACTAACTTGCTTGTCAAAATTAAGCAGTTATGAAATACATTTTACCTATTTTTCTAGTTATTTCACAAGTACTTTTCGCTCAAATCCCCAGCTATGTGCCCGTTGCAGGCCTGCAGTGTTATTACCCCTTCAATGGCAATGGCAACGATGCAAGTACGCTCAACAATCACCTCACCAACAACGGCGCGGTGCTCACAACAGACCGTTTTGGCAACACAGATGCTGCCTATAACTTCAACGGAAGCACACAATACCTCATCCGCAATACGCCAAGTTTTACTTTTAATCCGAGTTCTACATTTACGGTCTCGTTGTGGCACAACCGCAACACGAGCTCAGTAGTTGGCATCCCTATTATGCATGCCACTAACGCGGCAGGTAACTTCATCTGGATTTTTCAAACAGGTGCAACGAACATGCAATTTGGCACCAACAAGCAACAATCAGCCTGGATTTGGGCGCAAAGCACCAGCACCACTAATGTTTGGACGCACATTGTATTGGTGTACAATGCGGGCGCCATGACGCTATACAAAGACAATGTTGCCGTTGCTACTGGTACGTTTAACCACACAGGCGTAACGAGTGCAACGCTTCCACTTTATATTGGCCGCGGCATTGGCGGATCTTACTTTAATGGTAAAATCGACGACATCGGTATCTGGAACCGCTGTTTGTCTGCCTGTGAAATCAACGATTTATTCAACGCTTCAAATTCCCTCACGACAGTCAGTGCAGGGCCCGATTTATATGCTTGTAATGGCGGTACAGTGACCCTCAACGGAACCGGAGCCAACACCTATTTTTGGTCGCCAAATGTGAGCAATGGATCTACGTTTACGCCGAGCATCAACCAAACCTATACGCTTTCGGGTTTTGATGCCAATGGTTGCTCTGCCTGGGATCAAACCAACGTGCTGCTCGAACAATTCAGCATCAATGCAGGGCAAGATCTTACCGTATGTCAAGGAGACAGTGCCGTACTCACCGCTACAGGTGCACCCAATATTTTATGGAACAACAACGACGTCAGTAATGGTATTCCATTCTTTCCTCTAAATAGCGGCTACGTCACTGCCTTTGCAACAAGTCCGAACGGTTGTTTGGCATCAGATTCAGTACTCCTCACGATCAATCCTGCGCCTGCAGTAAATGCTGGTTTTGACCTTTTTCCTTGCCCTGGGGACAGCATCACACTTTTGGCTACCGGAGCAAATAACCTCATCTGGAACGGTTCGATTGCCAATGACACCACTTTCGTTCCGACGATGAGCGGTACTTATGTTGTGAGTGGGAACGACAGCCTTGGTTGCTCTGGCTCTGATACACTTCAGGTATTTTACGGAACGCTACCCGACCTCAATGCTGGGCCGGATCAAAGTGTTTGCTTTGGACAAGAAGTGACGCTCACCGGAACCGGTGGTATTTTCATGTACTGGGATAACAACATTCCAGACGGCGTACCTTTTATGCCACAAACAAGCGATAGCTATGTCTTGAATGGTGCCAGCAACGAGGGCTGCTTAGGTACCGATACCGTTTTTGTAACAGTAAATGAGTCAACAAGCAATACGATTAATGTAACAGGTTTGGATAGTTATTCCTTGAACGGTGAAACTTACACTAGTTCGGGAACATATACTCAAATACTCACAAACGCCGCAGGATGTGACAGTATACTTACAATCAACCTCACACTTGACTTCACAGGTTTAAATGAAAACCAAAAAGAGTTCAAACTCTACCCTAACCCAGTTAAAGATATCTTGGTTGTCAGCGTAATGCCTGAGTTGATTGGTCGTGAGTTGGAAATGAGGAATGTGGAAGGTAAAAAGCTATTTAGTCAGAATATGACCGCTATTACCCAAAAGATTCACCTCGAAAATATGCCGGCCGGTATCTACTTTGTTCAAATTGGTGGCGTAGTGAAAAAATTGCAGGTGGAGTAAAACTAAGAACGGATTAAAATCTCCATTTTTTTACCTAGTCCCATTTCAATGATTCGTTGCAATGTGGTTACTTGGATATCACATATTCCTCGCTCTACCCTGGAAATGTAACTTTTTTTTGTACCTATTTTGAGTGCGAGTTGAGCTTGAGTCATCTTCATTTCTTTTCTGGTTTCCTTCAATAGTATACCAATTCGGAAAGCCTGGGCTTCTTCTTCGTAGGCATCTCTTGCAATGGAACCAATTTGGCCATATTTGTCATCGAGTATTTGAGAAAAACTAATTGTTTTCATGATTTTTGCTTTTGAAATTCACTTTTTCTTTTTTCCGCAAGTTGAATCATTGATTTAGGAGTTTTAGCTGTCTTTTTAATAAAGTAATTGGTCAGAACAAAAAATTTGTCACCATCAAAAAATCCTAGAAAACGGATACTTGACAGGTAAGTAATTACTCGAATTTCATAGATACCCTCAGAGCCTTTTAAAAATTTAAAATACTGCGAGGGTACAATTTCAGTATATCGAACTAAATCAAATACAAAATCTATCTTTCTTTGTACTTTAAGTGGTTGTGTTCGATAGAAATTGAATAGCTCTGTATCAATGATTGATATTTCTCTAAATAACTTCACAAAGTTAACTAATTAGTTTACTAAAACTAGAATTAGTTAAAATTGAAATTTAATTTTCAAGATAAATTCAGTGTTTTATGCAATTCTATCCTTTTACCGCTTAGAAGTAAGTGGATTGCGCAAGTTGGTGTAACCTACCAAATGCAAGCGAACTACACCGACAGGTAATTTTGCCTTGACCAAAACGGGCACTCTATTGGCATCGGCTGTTACCCAAAATTGAACATCTTCTTCGTCTTTGAAATAGCGACCGGTTTGTACAAGTGGAACAAATTTATGACACTTGAATTTACCCTTCACTGTCTCAATGACCTGATCATTGAGGTATTTAATTTTCAGTGTGAAAACCTCGTTGTCCATGAAAATCGGAAAGCTGAAAGTCTCGCCTTTTTTAGCGTTTTTGAAATCTAAAGTTCGGGCGTAATAGAAAGCTGAAATCATATCTTGAGCACCCATCGGAATTTTAAACGTTTTTCCTTTATTGGTTTCTACCGTTTCATTCTGATGATGAAAAGTGTAGTCCTGACTGATTTTATAACCGCCTTCGTCTACCCTGCGCTTGAAAAACCAAGGCATGATACTGCGCTGATCTAAGTAAGATTCATAAGTGTCGTCGACATGAAAAACGTGGTCAAAAGTATTGATAGAATAACCTTTTGCTACGGCATGAAACAAGGGCCTGCCGTGACCTTTGCGATCTGTCCATTTGAGATAGAGCGTTGCTTCTCCGGCATCGATAATCCCGTAAGATAATTTGTAACGCAATTTTTCGCCTAAAGAAAACGCATTATTTTCAACTTCAGGGAACACCTCTTTACCGCTACTGGTAAGTATTGGTAAAGCTAAAGCGACAAAAACGATGTGTAGTAGCGATTTCATAGGTAGCATTTTTCTTGGCAACACAAAGGACATGCCAAAAAAATAACTACTCTACAATCAAGATGTAATTGTTTTTCTTACCCTTGCCTAGAAGTACGTAGCGCTCATTGATTAATTGAGCTGGCCCAACAATAAAATCTTCGCCCACTTTTTCTTTGTTGACTGAAATAGCATTTGCTTTAAGCTCGCGGCGTGCTTCTCCATTAGAGCTTAAAAAACCTGATTTAGCAGCTAATGCTTCAACAATACTGATGCCCGTTCCGAATTCTGCTTGAGAGATCGTAGCTTGTGGGACACCTTCAAATACGGCAAAGAAATCTTTCTCTGAAAGCGAACGCAGATCGTCGGCAGTAGACTTTCCAAAAAGGATATTGCTCGCGGCAATTGCCGTTTGCAAAGCTGCTGCTCCGTGCACGCGGGTGGTGATGTCGTCGGCAATTGCTTTTTGCAACACGCGCAAATGCGGAGCTTCGGCATGAGCAGCCTCTAGCGCTTCGATTTCTGCTTTGCTGCGCAGCGTAAAAATGCGAATGTAGTTGGCTGCATCTGCGTCAGAAGCATTGAGCCAAAACTGATAAAATGCATAAGGGCTTGTTTTGTCTGGATCTAGCCAAACTGAACCGCTTTCGGTTTTACCGAATTTGGTGCCATCCGCTTTTTTGATCAATGGCGTAGTTACGGCGAAGGCCTCGCCACCGGCTTTGCGACGGATGAGTTCTGTACCGGTAACAATGTTTCCCCATTGATCAGAACCACCCAACTGAATGATGCAGTTGTGGTGCTTGTTCAAATGATAGAAATCATAGCCCTGCACTAATTGATATGAAAACTCGGTAAAAGACATCCCTGTTTCTAAGCGTTTTTTGACGGAATCTTTGGCCATCATGTAGTTGACGGAAATGTGCTTGCCAACGTCGCGAATGAAGTCTAGGAAAGTCATGTTTTTGAACCAATCGTAGTTGTTGACCATTTCCGCTGAATTAGCGCCACAGTCAAAATCGAGGAATGCTTCAAGTTGCTTGCGTACACAGGATACGTTGTGATCTAGTGTAGCTGCGTCTAGTAAATTACGCTCTTGGCTTTTGCCAGATGGGTCACCGACCATACCTGTGGCACCACCAACAAGCGCATAGGGTTTGTGGCCAGCACGCTGAAAATGGACAAGCGTCATGATCTGCACGAGGTGTCCTACGTGGAGAGAGTCAGCGGTAGGGTCAAAACCGATATAACCAGCTGAAACTTTTTGGAGGAGTGCTTCTTCGGTTCCGGGCATGATATCGTGGATCATGCCGCGCCATTGGAGTTCTGCGATAAAGTTGCTGGGCATTTTATTTTGTTAATTCTTTGAATACTTCTTCTAATGTTTTTTGCTCGATATTGAGCGTGAGAATCAGCCAATTTTGGGCTTGCGCATATTGAGCAAGTGCTTTTCGGAGGTCGTCGGCACCGATAGATTCGATGAGCCAACCGTCGTTGAGTGCCTCGACTTTGCTGACGTTCGGTATTTTTTTGAGTTGAGCTGCACTTACTTGATTGTCAAATTCGACATAAACGGTTTGATGTGTAAGCTCTAGTTGCAGGGTCTGGGCTTTGTCGTCGGCAACTATTTGACCTTTCGAGATGATGATCACGCGGTCACAGATGGCCTCTACTTCTTGCATGATGTGCGTGGAGAGTATAACGGTTTTCTCCTTGCCGATACTGCGAATGAGTTCGCGTATTTCTACCAACTGATTGGGGTCAAGTCCGGTGGTGGGCTCGTCTAAGATGAGCACTTCTGGATCGTGAATAATGGCTTGTGCAAGCCCAACCCGCTGGCGGTAGCCTTTGGACAGTGCCCCTATCTTTTTGTGCTGCTCTACATCGAGACCCACGGCGCTGATCATTTCGGAAACGCGCGCTTTGAGGTTTTTGATTTTATAGATGCGCCCCACGAATTCGAGGTATTCGCGCACGTACATATCGGTGTAGAGCGGATTGTTTTCTGGCAGATACCCGATGATTTGACGGGTGTCGAGTTTGTCAATATCTACTTTTTTGCCACAGATAAATACTTCGCCCTCACTAGCAGGCATAAAGCCCGTCATGATTTTCATGGTGGTGGATTTTCCGGCGCCGTTCGGGCCCAAAAAAGCGACGATTTCACCTTTTTTGACCGAAAAACTGACGTCGCGGACGGCGGCTTGTTCTCCGTAATATTTATACAGGTTTTTGACTTCTATAGACATACGATGCGAAGTTACTCAATTTTTCAAAGAAACGTTTAGTGAACCACCCTACGGGAGTAAAACGCGAAAAAGAAGGCAAAAATGGTCAGGCCCATTTGGGTTTCGAGGCCGTCTTCGATGAACAAGGTGAAAACAAAGGTGAGGCCAATCAGTAAACCATGTAGCTGACCATACTGGATTTGTCTTTTGAGAAATAGCAACAATAAGCCCACAAACATGAGTAACCCAAAAACACCGAAATTCAACCAAGTTGTCAGGTAATAATTGTGTGGTCGCAGGCGGCGATCTGGCCGCAGCGTTGAATTGCGCTGCTCATAGCGGCTTTGCATTTGATCTGTAACATCTCCAACTCCTACCCCAATCAGCCAATGATCTGCAATTAGAGAGGTGGCATTGCGCCAATATTCTATACGCTCAAGTAGTGAATGGTCATTCGGGTTGGTGCTGTGCTGCAACTGATATCGCAAGCCAAATAATCGTGCCTGTAAGCCACCTTTTGCTTCTCGGACATCGGCAAAACCAAGTTCTACCAAATGAATTTCATCTGGGCTCAGTGCCCGCACTCCTGAGGCGGATGCACAGCCATTTTTACTCATCACAAAACGCTCTAAAGTTGAAGCCAACAATTGTCCTCTCAAATCTTGACCTTCAAAGGGAAGAGTCGAACGCTTTTGCCATTCAAGCGCCATACTCACTCGATTGGGAGGGCAGGTTTCACGATTTTGGATGGGCACAGACAAATAATAGGCCACCGCCAAAATGACAATTGTACAAATTGAACCTATTGCCATTATCCAACCCCATTTCCTCCTCTTTAATAAAAGGGAAATGGCATGGCCAATGCAAACAATGACGACCGTCAAAACACCCGACAAAGCCTGGCTATCAAGTGTGTAAAACAGGAACCAAAAGACCAATAATAAATACCACTTATTCTGATGAAGCCTCCATAAGGTGAAGGACAAGCCCAGGCCAATTAAAATACCAAAACGAATGTGAGAGCCAAATAAAGACATCTCTCTGATGTCGACCAAGTGGAGTTGCTCGGCAAAAAAATGATAAGAGATGCTATTGACCAAAGAAGTCAATAATAGTGCGCCTAAAAAGAAACTCCAAAGTCCTTCAATTTTTCGAGCACTTGGCAAAGTTCGAGCGGCAATAATGATCGGGATGAGAAGCAAACTCGTTAGTCTTCGAAGTTGATCAAAGCCCTCTTTGAGGTTATCTGACCATAACAAACTAAACCAAAATAAGAGGTAAAAAAGGAGCAGTAAATGCACCAAACGGTTTTCTTTAAGGCGCCGGAGGTTGTTGCGAAAATCAGCTTCTAGCAGTAAATTGAGGCTACCTAACAGTAAGCCCATCGACATCAAAAACTTGCTGCACACCATTCCCACCACAAAAAATAAGAGGGTGAGGTAATGGAGTCTTGAATGGGCTTTTGCCCCGAACCAGCGCTGCAACATGTGTTACTAACGCTTAAATCTTCAGAATAGTATTGTACTGAGTAGGCGTTTGAAGAATTTCAATCCCTTTGCGCACAACTGGATCTGCTTGTAGTTGTTGCTGAGCACGGCCTTCTTGGAAATAGTAGCGTGATATAATTTCATCTTCGAGCAACTCGCTGATTTCTTTTTGAAATTTATCGAGGTCGCGCTCTTTGGATGGCGTCACCTTTTGCAACATGTCGTTGTATGATGCAGAAATGTCCTCAAAATAGCCTTCTTTCTCCGCTGTTTCTTTCATCTTGCGCAATGCTTCTTCTGAAGCAGTTGTGTAGTC
>Ga0102869_1000453_pt1 | contig 12347 bp, 9 predicted proteins | sample Colrivmet1546A02_FD_78444 | JGI IMG/M metagenome (GOLD analysis project Ga0102869, IMG submission 78444) | Estuarine microbial communities from the Columbia River estuary - metaG 1546A-02 | ecosystem: Environmental > Aquatic > Marine > Intertidal zone > Estuary | place: USA: Columbia River...
ACTGTTTTTCCCGCCAAACCTGAAGAGAAAATATCTGTTTTAGATGGCGCTAATGCCATATAACGTTCAATCGTTTGGTTTGCCCTACTTCTTAGAGATAAGTCTACACGAGCTGCTTTTTTAGCCACTTCAGCTGCCTTCCAATAAATGGCTCTTTTCTCAAAAGTAGTGCTTCCACATTCGTTAGCAGATTCTGCGTACAATCCAGCAATGAGTAAATAAGCTTTTCCCATTGAAGGATTATTGTCTATAGATTTCTGAGCGTAGTTTCTGGCCAAACTCTTATTGCCCTTCTTATAAATTGTGGCAATTTTATAAAGTATGTTGGCTTTCTTTTTAGTGTCAGACTCTAAACTTACCGCCTTATTAAAGTCTGCTACAGCTCCTTGGCTATTTCTTGCATTCATTTTAAGTAAGCCCAAATAAAAATACGTATCTGAAGTTGGGTCTAAGGCGTTTTGGGCTTCAACTAATTTAACAAATAATGGGTCTTCAGTACACTCTTTGCTGTACATTCTACCTACAGCAGATTTAACCCATTTTACATCAGTTTTCTTTTCTTCAAAATTCTTCTCGTAAAGCGGAATTAAGTTTTCACAGTTGGCTAAATTCCCCAGCTTGGTGTCTATACTTTCATTGATCTTTACAAAAGTTTCTGATTTACTCTCTGCAATCGATAATTGTCTTTTTTCTCTAGAAGATATATTACCAGCATCTTCTTTGGCCTGTAATTTGTTTACCATTTGATTAAGAGACTCTACTTCTTCTTCTATTTTAGAACCTACCTGATCATATGTCTCAAACACAGCGTCTAAATCTTTTATACCCGCAGCATTCAAATCTACTAAGTATGAAAAATACACATAAAGTGCTTTCGCATTAGTAAAATGAATACGGTCTTGGTTAAATGCCTGGTCTAAAATCGAGAAAATTTCTTCTGTAGTGGCAATCTTCTCGTCATTTTTTAACATGGCTTGGTCAATAAGCATGTCTGCCAAAGCCTCTCTTTCAGGGAAGATTTCTCTGTATTTTGGATACAAAGCAAGTAACTGATCTACAAAAGCTTTCTTTTCATCTCCTGCGCTATTTTGAATTTTATACTTTAAAATTCGTTCCCCGTACACAAAGTTAGCAGGATTTAATTCTGGACACGCCTCGTATACTATCTTCCATGGCTCATAGGCTGAATCGTAATTTTTCACTTTTACAAATTCTGAGTAGATAGATAAATTGGTTGCACAGTCTTGCGCCTGTAATTTAAAAACGCCAACGAAACCAATTAGGGCTATGGTCAATATGTGCAGTTTCTTTTTCATGGTGGTGTTATGTATTGTGGTTAATTATAAAAATAAGGGCTAAAAATAATTAATTTATTTTTCTTTTCAAGAACCATCTGTCATTTAATGAGAGTCCAACGCGAAGGCTCAAGTAATTTTCTTTAATCAAACCGGCCTTTGAGGTACCTAAAGCACCCATTTCAATCCCGATGTTCAAATTAGAAAAAGTGCCTCCCATTGGTAAACCTACTCCAATATTTGTGCCAAAATCCTTAATAGCCTGATTGTTTACCTGCATCCCTGTATTGACCAATCTAATTCCAAAGCGATAAGTCGCTCTCTTAAAAAATGAAGCAAATGGAGCGTAATCAGGCACATAATAACCGCCCACCCTAAGGGTAGATGCATCAGAATATGCCACATTTGATTGGCTTAGAAAAGTACTGCTAAAACTACCCATCTCCTGAATGGTATAAGAAGCCCCTAATAGCCATTTTTTGTCTGCTCCTATCCCAAGACCTAAAGTTGTAACAGAAGGAATTTTAACGGTATTGTTTTTTAAATTGGAGGCCTCCAGGTCTAAGTCAGAGACTTCTAATTCTGACCCATTAACCAATGAGAGCGAACCTACTTGTTGCGTATTACTCGCTTTCAAGTCCAACCCTGTTGTATGAACAAAAGAAGTGTACAAAGTCAGTTTATCTGTAATATTTGGCGTGTAATTGGCCGCCATCTGAAAATTAAAACCATTCATTCTTGAAGTTCTTCGGTCTATGGTTCCAAACAATACAGAACTCAAAGACTGTACCCTTTCTTTATTTACAGTCCCAAAATTAGCAAAGGCAGAAGCCCCTACCGTAAAGTTTTTTATTGGCGCAGCACCTAATGAGAAATATATTTTACTGAGCCCTCCGTCTCCTGAGAAAACATTTGTAATGGTTTCACCATTGGCATTTTCTGCGCTAGAATTTAAAATATACCCCATAGAGGTAACTGGTGTAATACCAAAACCAATACCAATGTTTTCCGCTATGGGCATAGCTACAGACAAATAATCAATAGCTGTTAAGGCAGTGCTTTTTTCTTGGGTATCTGAAGTCAAGGCCATTCTACGGTGAGAAACACCCACAGTATAAGTGGTGAGCTTCAAGAGACCATAAGAAGCTGGGTTCTGAAGGTTTACATGAATGGAATCCCCATAGATACTTAACCCCCCCATGGCATTGTTCTCCACCGTATTCGCAGGATTAAAAGTGCCCAAACCAAAATATGAATAGGGAGAAACCGTGCCGTCTTGGGCGTTAGTTTTTATAAATAGACAAATAACAAGGGTGAAAAATAACTTTTTAAACATCTAAAGCGTGTTATAATCAAGCAATTGGCATAAGCCTTGTACCAGAAAATTAGAATGGGCAAATATGGTATTTTTTAGTCGTTTAGACAAGAATTGTGCGTCTCCACCTGTTAAAATAAGTGTTAAATCTTTATGTGTACTCCCAAAACTGCTTTGCCAACCTTCTATTTCAAAGACCAATCCGTTGACAGCTCCAGCTAAAATGCTGTTCTGAGTATTTGTGCCTAGGGCAATAAATGCCTCATTTAAAGTAACAAATGGCAATTTGTTTGTATAATCATGCATGGCTTTAAAACGCATTTGTAACCCTGGGGAAATTGCGCCACCCCGGTAGATTCCATCTGATGAAATAAAATCATAGGTCACACAACTGCCCGCGTCTACCACCAAACAGTTTTTTCCTGGGTATTTGAACGAAGCTGCAGCTACCAGACCAATTCGGTCTGCCCCTAGAGTTTCTGGGGTCTCATATTTGTTTTCAAATGGTAGCTTCATTTCACTATTCACCTCCAAAAGAATTGTTTTTTCCTTCAAAAAAAGACGAGTTTTCGGATCAACAACGACTACAGAGCACAAAATAGCCTGTTTTATATATGGAAAATCAAAAAACAAACCAACAAGTGTTGTGTATATGTCTTTGTGCTCAAATTGAGCTCTAAACACCTCATCTTCTTGCCTGTAGATCACCAACTTACCAAAGGTATTACCTATGTCTAGCACTAGTTTCATGCTACAAAGATGTGAAATCTAAAAAAACAATTGCCTTTTTTTCTCTTTTTGTTTGTATATCCTAAATTAGAAATTATATTTGCATCCGCTTATTAGCATGGTGCCTTAGCTCAGTTGGTAGAGCAATGGACTGAAAATCCATGTGTCCCTGGTTCGATTCCTGGAGGCACCACTTAAAGCACAAAAACCCACTCCTAGGAGTGGGTTTTTTTATGCCTATAAGTGTCAAAAGCTTGCTTTTGTAAGCGAAGAGGGATAAAAAAACATACGCTTGCGAAGCAAGTGGTTTTTATATTTTCAACAGAGGGGCCAAAGGAACAGCGAAGCCTGTAAAGGCGAAGCTATCTCCTGGTAGGAAGAGAGGCACAAGGGATCTCCTGGTAGGGAGAGAGGCGAAGCTATTTTTAAAGTACCTATGCAACATAAACACCTTTATTCAATTTAATCTGAATTAAAAAACAATAACTTTAACAGATGAAAAACTATCTTTTATTGCTTTTTGCTTTTGCCTTGCTTTGTGGTTGTGTGAATAGAACAAACCAAAACAAAGATCAAATACACGCCAAAAACACCATGAGAGAATCCCTGCGACATATTGTGCTATTTAAATTTAAAGAATCTTCTAGCAGTGCTGATCTTAAAAAAATTGAGTCTGCCTTTATTGCTTTGCCTTCTAAAATAAAGGAAATAAAGGATTTTGAATGGGGCTTAAACAATAGTCCCGAAGGATTAGACAAAGGCTTTACCCACTGCTTTTTTGTGACTTTTGAAAGTGAAGCGGACAGGGCTACTTATTTACCTCATCCAGATCACATGGCTTTTGTGGCCTTATTGGATGGGCATGTAGATGATGTTTTGGTGTTGGATTATTGGAGCAAATAATGGTGCTTTGTGCAAAATTGTCTCGCGAAAACCAAATAAGCATCGGCCGTAGGCCTTAGCCTAGAATTTTAGTAAGGCGTATCCCTTGAGTTGGTATGTGGTAAGTACGGTAAGTGCAGAGGTGGCCATTTCTAAACCGGGGGCCAATTCCTCTGGCATTATTTTTCTTTTAAACATAGACTGGGAACAAACGGCAATTTTAACGCCCTGAGCCAAGAGTTCTTCAAATAATGGACTGTGCGGGTTGGCAATTCCATATCGTTTGGTGTAAGCTTGATCGTTCATTACGGACCATATGGCGGAGCCGTGAATGGCTACAACCACATTTAATTGCTCTGGAGGGACACCACCCATGACGTGAAGGTTCATGAGTCGCGCTAGATTATTTAGCGCAAAGAAAACTTGGCTTTTGTCTTCATCTCCAGTAGCCACATCTACCACAATGTTATACACCATATTGGGGTCTGGCTTTTCAGCGGCCATGGGTGCGTCGCCAATAGTTCCAAAACCTTTAATCACAGGATTAACCAGTGTTTGGCCCTGGAGTATACCTATAAATGAAACGCAACATAAGAACGTAAAAAAAGGGATTTTCATAGTGGTGTTTTTTGCATATATTTGAGTGAAAGTAATTAAAAACAAGCAAATCCCATCATGAAAAAGGCCCTTTGGAACAAAAACACCAAACGATTGCTGCTATTTAGCGCGATTAAAAAAGTGGCTTTTTTGATTTGGTTTTTATACTTCTAAATCCTGGTTTATGATAAAAACAGTCTAATCCTGCCCCCAAATACTATGAATTGGGGTGATTTTTAAGCCTTTAAAAACAGCCTTTTCTGTGCCTTTATTTTCAATTTTCAATTGATTGTATTGGTTGGTATTAAAAAACTGTGCCGTCATGACTTTTTGACCACCATTCAAGAAAACCTCTATAGAAGATTGGTCTAGAAATATAGATACTGAAATTTCCGTATTGGGCAAATCTCCAATGGGCCCTATTTGAATATTTTTAAAATCTTCTTGAAAGTCTACTAATCCACTAGCGCTTCTGTCTATAGACATCTGCTGCTTTTCTGGATCTAAATGAACACTTAACAACTCCTGTTTCTGATTCACAAATGAGAAACTCATGGCAGAACCATCCCAAACAAAATCTATTTTAGATTGGTTTAGGTCTTCTGAATAAGTGACTATACTTTGCCCTGCTGGTACGGAAACATCTTTTCCTTTTTGGTCTTTTCCAATATTGTCCCATACCGGAGCTGGAGTACTAAAGAGTGTTGGAACGCCTTCTATGTCTTTTAAAGAAAGGGTTCTCGGTAGGGTCATTGCGCTGCGCCATCTTTCTGTGGGGGTGTTTTGAGCGTACAACCAATTACTCATCCAGCCTATAAACAACCGCGCTCCATCTGGGGTGTGGTTATAGGTCACTCCGGCATAATTGTCAGTACCCCAGTCTACCCACTGGTCTTCTTCTTGATCAGAGGTGAAAGTCTTGCCATCAAAATCTCCCACAAAATATTGGGTGCCACTCCCACCATTGGGTGCACCTGGATTGATGCTTATAAACAACACCCATTTTTCTGCTCCACTGGTTTCATCTGTAAAGGAAAATAAGTCTGGACACTCCCAAACACCTCCGTGGGCCCCTTGGTTTTTACCAAATTCACTCTGCTTGTTCCAATCTATTAGATTTTCAGATCCCCAAATTTGCAAGTGATCTCCTGCTACTAAAAGCATGGTCCATGCATTGGTTTTTTCATTCCAAAAAACTTTAGGGTCTCTAAAATCTTTTATCCCTGGATTGCCTATCACTGGGTTTTCCTGGTACATTTCCCAGCTGTCTCCCCCATCTAAACTGTATGCAATCCCTTGGGTCTGGTAATCTGTTTTTCCTGCTTTTTCGCCCTCCATCAGGTGGTAAGTGAAAATAGCAACCATAGCCGGGTTTTCTATTGTTCCTAAACCAGAAGTGTTTTCAAAATCTACCACGGCAGATCCTGAAAAAATATAACCGTGTTGGTCTGGAAAAAGTGCTATGGGCTTGTGCTCCCAATGCAACAAGTCTGTAGAGGTAGCATGCCCCCAGTGCATGGGACCCCAAACAATATCTTCAGGATAATACTGGTAAAACAAATGGTACACTCCTTTGTAGTAGACCAAGCCGTTGGGGTCATTCATCCATTTTTCTTTGGGGGTAAAATGGTATTGGGGCCTGTGGGGCTCCTGGTATAATGGGGTGTCGTAAGTAGTCATGGAATCTAAAGGTTTACTGCTATTTTTACAGCTACCCAAAACTAAAAAAAGAAATAAGAAAATGGCTGAATTTCGCATAGGAATGAATTGTTTTTGCTAAAATAGATTTTTTTCTAAAAGGTCTCCTAATAATTTACATATTTACGACCTTAGCCGGGGAATCTTTTGATATGACTAAAAACCTCTTAATAATATTTGCTAAAAATCCAGTGCTTGGTCACTGTAAAACTAGACTAGCCAAGGGCATTGGCCCAGAAAATGCCTTGGCCGTGTACCGTATATTACTACAACATACGGCCCAAACCACCCGCAATTTAAAAGTAGATAAAGAAGTGTTTTATACTGATTTTATTGACAATGAAGACTTATGGGACCCTAGGTTTTTCCATAAGAACAAACAAATAAATGGCTCTTTAGGGGAGAAAATGCTGGCCGCATTTGAAGCCGGATTTAAAAAAGGTTACCATAAAATTGTACTTATTGGGACGGATTTGATCTCTTTAGAGGCCAGCGATATTAATGAGGCTTTTCATGCATTAGAAAAGGACTCCGTGGTTTTTGGCCCTGCCCAAGACGGCGGGTATTATCTCATTGGGCTCTCCCAAACAAGGCCTGAACTCTTCCAAAATATTCCTTGGAGCACCCATGAGGTGCTTTCAAAAAGCATAGAACGTTTGACATGCACTTACCAGGTGCTCCAAGAAAAAAATGATATAGATACCCTTGAAGACCTAGCAGAAATTCCTGTATTTTTACCCTATATTCCTTCCTTATGATACCAAAGCACTTAGAAGAATCAATAGCCTATTTAAAAGAAAAAGGATTTGACCAACCAGAAGTGGGCATTGTCCTGGGCACTGGGCTGGGGCAACTGGTCAATCACTTGGTAGAAACCATAGAAGCCCACTACAATCAAATTCCTTTTTTTCCATTAGCTACTGTTGAATTTCATTCAGGCAAATTACTTTACGGCAGTTTAGGAGGAAAAAAAGTAGTGGTCATGCAAGGCCGGTTTCATATTTATGAAGGTTATGACTTATTAGACGTTACCTACCCTATTCGGGTCATGCATGGATTAGGCATTAAGCATTTGCTTATTTCTAATGCCTCTGGCGCCATTAACCTCAACTTTAAAAAAGGTGAGATGATGCTTATAGAAGACCACCTAAACCTACAGGGCGGCTCCCCTTTAGCCTTTAAAAACGTGGCCGATTTTGGAGAGCGATTTGCAGACATGAGTAGGCCCTATGACGCCGGCTTGTCCAAAACCATCAAAGAGATTGCTATAGAAGAAAACATCCCTTTAAAAGAGGGGGTTTACGCAGCAGTAGTAGGCCCTCAATTAGAAACTAGGGCGGAATACAGGATGTTGAAAATTTTGGGAGCAGACGCCGTAGGTATGTCTACTGTACCAGAAGTGATTGTAGCCAACCACTTAAACCTTCCTGTAGCGGCTATTTCCGTTCTCACTGACGACTGCGATCCAGACCACTTAAAACCAGTAAATATTGCAGAAATTATTGCCATAGCTGGTGCAACAGAACCAAAAATGATCGTTCTTTTTAAGAAACTCATTGAGCGTTTGTAAGCCATCTAATACTTCCCATACAGGCCTTCAAGGGTTTGAGCGGCAGGCTTATTTTGAGGGGTAAATCTATTGTTTTCAGAACCACCTGCAGTGTCTAAAAACATAAACCATTTCCAAATAAAGCCTCCTTGAAACCATTCTTCGCTCCAAAATGTATCTACAATCGCACGAATGGCCCTAGACTGTGCGGCCAAATTCACTGCTTCTTTGTTCTTATCTACTAGCCAGGGTTTAGCCCCCAAATAATCTACACTTCTGTAGCCGTACTCTGTAAATACCACCTGCTTTTCGCAACTCAAAGCCAGTCCCTGTATTTTATTGAAATGGGGTTGCCAGGCCTGAATGAACGACAAATAAGAAGGGTCTCTCTTCTCTGACAAGGGAAAATAAGCGTCAATTCCAATGAAGTCTAAGGCGTCCCAAAAAAAGGTCTCTTCATATTCATCCCAATTGGCCGCATAGGTGAGCTTTCCCGAATAAACTGCTCTGATGTCTTCAATAAGGCCTTTCCAAAATTCAGGTCTGGCACGAACAAATGCCTTGAGTTCCGTTCCTATGCAAAAAAGCGGAATGTCTAACTGCTGTGCCAAACGCGCAAAGCGTAAAATAAAGGCGCTATACTGGCTTTCAAAAAGCTTCCAATCTTTGGGAGAATTCATTTTGATACGACCCGTGAACGCGCCATCTCTGACCCATATTTGGGGTTTTAACATCACTTGAATATTGCCCTTTTGTAGCTGCTCAAAATACTGTTGAATGCCTGCCTCTGTCTCTCCATACCACTGACGTTCAGGGGTGTAATTGAGCCCAGGAGATGCTGTAGAGCGCATCATGGCAAAAGGCATAAGAGCCACCCAATTGGCATTTACCGCTTCCACACTTTGGACATGCTTTGGCAAGACTTTATTTCCTGAAGACACAAAACTCAGCCCGTTTATTTTTGACTGGGAATGTAAAAACCCAAGCCCAGAAATAACGAATACAAAAAGCAGGATTAAAGAGCGATTCATGGTTTTTTTATTTTAAAAGTAGGATATTTACAGGAACAATTCACGCTGTAAGGCAAGTTGGACCCTTAAAATGCAGTGCAGTGACAAAAATATATGGAACAAGTAGTTATTATAGGAAATGGAATTGCTGGTATCACAGCCGCCAGGCATATTAGAAAAAATTCTAATGCAGCCATTACTGTTATTTCTTCTGAGACCCCTCATTTCTTTTCTAGAACAGCCCTCATGTATGTGTATATGGGACACATGACTTTTGAACACACTAAACCCTATGAGGATTGGTTCTGGGAAAAAAACCGAATAGGGCTCGTACAAGACCATGTGAAACAAATAGATACAGAAAAAAAACAGCTGTTTTTAGACCAATCTGCTCCAATTTCTTTTGACAAACTCATTATAGCCACAGGCTCAAAACCTAGCTTTCACCAATGGCCTGGCCAAGAATTAAAAGGTGTTCAAGGCCTCTATCACAAAAGAGATTTGGATCTTTTAGAAGCCAACGCCCCAAATGCGCAAGTCTGTAAAAGGGCTGTTGTGGTTGGCGGCGGTCTCATTGGAATTGAATTGGCAGAAATGCTACACAGCAGACACATCCCTGTGACTTTTCTGGTCAGAGAAGCGCATTTTTGGGAAGGGGTATTGCCCAAAAAAAATGCAAAATTACTCAATGACCACATTTTATCCCACGGCATAGACCTGAGGCTTAACACCGAACTAAAAGAAATTATTGGCGGGGACCAAGGAAAGGTGAAAGCAGTCTTAACAAGTAACAATGAGCTTATTGAATGTCAGTTAGTTGGCATCACTACTGGGGTACAACCCAATATAGATTTTATAAAAAACACACCCATTGCATTAGACAAAGGGATTTTGGTCAATAAATACTTAGAGACCAATATAGCAGGTGTTTACGCCATAGGAGACTGTGCGCAACAGACAGAGGTGACAGGCCTCAGAAGACCCATAGAAGCGGTTTGGTACACCGGTAGAATGATGGGAGAAACCTTAGCCCAAACCATTTGCGGCAACAAAACGGCCTATAAACCAGGTCATTGGTTCAATTCTGCTAAATTTTTTGAGGTAGAATACCAGACCTATGGTTGGGTAAATACTGACAAAAGAAAGCAGGAGCACGAGCAGCATTTTCACTGGCAACACCCTCATGAGCCCATCGCTATTACTGCTGCATACCACAAAGAAACCAATCAATTACTGGGGGTAAATGTATTTGGAATTAGACTGAGGCATGCTGTTTTAGACGCTTGGCTCAGCCAACATAAATCTTTAGATTATTGTTTGGCCCATTGGGCCGATGCCCTTTTTGACCCCGAATTCAGTAACTCACATCAAAAAGACCTTTTAAACCATTACAACACTGTTTTTCAAAAAGCACTCAAGCCAGTAAAAAAATCCTGGACGAGAATATTTAATCCGTTTAGCACCAAAAAATGAAACAATTACAACAGTTAGGAATCGTATTGTTTTTATTGGGGATTTTCACCTTTAGCAGTGCTATTTTTATGGGGACTTTTAGTCCAACAAAAGCACAGCTCACTGCCTTGATGACAGAAAAGGGAATTAGCTCTAAGGTGTTTGAGTCCAATGCCGTGGCGGCACTTACTAACAGTTCATTTAATAATATTCATAGCCTTAAAAATGCTTTGTCTGCCGTAGTTTTAAAGACTAACGATGATCACAGGGCGGCGGCAAAAAAGAAAGGAATCTCTAAGGAAGCGCGAAAAGAAGCTTATGGGAATATTATTTATAGCGCACCAAAGGATTTGGCATTTATATTGGGAAAGGCATCGGCCAAAGGCCTAGTAGCAGAAAACAGCCTGCTTTTTTTCTGGCTTAGTTTTGGACTGGGTATCTTTGGAGCCCTTTTATTTATTGTTCCACAAGTCATTACGGAAGGCCCTAAAGGGATTAAAAACAACGGGATTTACAAACAAAATAGCACCAATAGAGGTTTTATTGCCTGGGGTGTTTTTGCCTATTTAATTGGCTTTTATTTAGTGCTTTACTTTGCGCCCCAATACACCATTCATTGGACCCTTATGCTAGACCCTCTATCCTACGCACTTAATGGTGGTCCTGCCAGCCAATGGTTTGTGTATGGATTTATGTATTGTGTAATTATGGTGGTTATGGCCATTCGCATGTATATAAAGTACAGGCATGTGAATTATCAAATCTTACGCACCACCTCTGTACTCTTTTTTCAAATTGTTTTTGCGTTTTTAATTCCAGAAATCATGACCAGGCTGCAACTGCCTGCCACAGATTTTAAAAACGCCTTCCCCTTAGATTATGATTTCTTTTTTAGCTGGAACCTCAACAAACTCATAGACTCCGGTGGCCTTGGATTGTTTATTCTGGTATGGGGTATTTTATTGACCCTCGTGGTGGTTCCTGTAATGGTCTATTTCTTTGGAAAAAGATGGTACTGCTCATGGGTATGTGGCTGTGGTGGTTTGGCAGAAACCTTGGGCGACCCTTATAGACAGCATTCAAGCAAATCCCTTTTTTCCTGGAAAGTAGAGCGGTGGTTGGTGCATGGGGTATTGGTCTTTGCGGTGCTCATGACAGCCGCTACACTTTACAGTTTTTTTACGGGAAACACCAGCCTAGTCGGAATTAAAACACAATCCATTCAAAACACCTACAGCTTTTTAATAGGCGCTATTTTCGCGGGAATTATTGGCACCGGATTCTATCCTATTTTTGGGAACAGGGTGTGGTGTCGTTTTGGCTGCCCACTAGCGGCTTACTTAGGTTTTGTTCAGCGGTTTAAATCCAGGTTTAGAATCACCACCAATGGAGGGCAATGTATCTCTTGTGGGAATTGCAGTACTTACTGTGAAATGGGCATAGACGTTAGGGCCTATGCGCAAAAAGGAGAAAACATTGTGCGTTCCAGTTGTGTGGGCTGTGGGGTGTGTTCTGCCGTCTGCCCCAGAGGAGTATTGAAGCTAGAGCAAGGTCCTGAGTCTTGCAGAATTAATCCTACGGAAATATTATTGGGGAACGACGTTTCACTGATAGATTTGCTCAATCAAAAATAAGTAATGGGTTTGGCAGACCAAAAACATTTGATATATAAAATAAAAATAGGTATTTGTGACATTTGATCCTTTAAACCCACCCAAAATAGTAGTGATTATTCCTGCCTATAACGAGGCCCAATCCATAGGTTTTGTCCTGGCTGAAATTCCTGCTATAGTCAGCGAGGTGATTGTGGTGAACAATCG
>Ga0102869_1000474_pt1 | contig 12146 bp, 10 predicted proteins | sample Colrivmet1546A02_FD_78444 | JGI IMG/M metagenome (GOLD analysis project Ga0102869, IMG submission 78444) | Estuarine microbial communities from the Columbia River estuary - metaG 1546A-02 | ecosystem: Environmental > Aquatic > Marine > Intertidal zone > Estuary | place: USA: Columbia River...
AAGCATTCACTTCATTTCCATTGGTAAGTCTAACCCTTGCTACTTTTCTCATAGCTGAGTTTGGTTTTTTAGGAGTAGTTGTATAAACTCTTGTGCAAACACCTCTTCTTTGAGGGCAAGAGTCTAATGCTCTTGATTTGCTTTTTTTGGTGAGTTCCTTTCTCCCCTTACGTACTAGTTGTTGTATTGTAGGCATATGTTTCTATCCAATTTCTAAAAAGGTCTGCAAAAGTAGTATTAATCTATAAGTTTGCAAGACCTAATTTGAAAAAAAAGGAATAATATTTTTCAAGATCCGTTTTAATCAAAGTAACGCACATTATATATTGTACAATTAACCTACTTTAGCCCGCTACAATATGAATAAACATCACGCTATAGCTTAATGTACGATCTTAGATACATAGAAAATGAAAATGTGGATAAGCCTAAGTGGGACGCATTGGTTTCTTCGAGCGATCACTCTTTGATTTTTAATAATTATGATTACTTAAATGCTTTTTGCGTGTGGGATGCACTCGTTTTAGAAGATTATGCTGGAGCTATACCTCTCCCACGAATGGAAAAGACTGGATATTTAAAACTATATCAGCCGCCATTTATCCAAAAATGTAACTGGATAGGGACTGCACTTACCCCCGAACTAATAGCGCAAATATGGAACATAATAAAATCAAAATTCGCTCACGTACATTTTAACAGCAATATCATATTTGGTAATATATCTAGTCCCCGTATTAATTTAATACTACCCATTAGTACGCTGGACAAAAACCAAAAAAAATACTCTAAAAGCTTAAGAAAGAACATCATAAAGGTAACATCGCTTAATTTAATTACGGACCAAAGTCAAGTAAAAATAACAGCTGAGCTTTATAAAAACGCCTATGGAGATCTTAACAGACAACTAAATAATGAGGCTTATGCCAGTTTGATTTTGCTGGTTAACAAGAAGCCTGAAATGTTTCTTAATTGTATCGTTTTAAACCATGACAAAACAGTAGCAGCATTATTATTTGCGAAATACAATAATAGGCTTCACTATATATTAGGCGCTCCAAATGAGCAAGGCAGAAAGCTAAATGCTTTATCATTTGGCATTAATCACGTAATTTCTATGCACCAAAATCAAAACTACATTCTTGACTTTGAAGGATCCATGATACCTAGTGTAAAAGACTATTATAAGTCTTTTGGCAGTTTTGATGAGCCATTTTATGAAACCAATTGGTGTACTCCCTGGCTAAAGCTATTGCTAAAAACCTATAAAAGGTTAAAAAGATCATAGGTTAAAGGGCTGTCTGAAGTAAAGCCTTCTCCAAATTCCACTTCAATAGCTGCTCCCATTTCTCTCCCTCGCGCTTCCACAAACTTTAAAAATTTCTCTGAACTAATCAGCGTCTCTGGTTCGTCAGACTCTGGATTAAAAAATTGGGTTTTGTATGCACGAATGCTTTCATTTTTTTTCTCCTGAAAAGGCGTAACGTCTACTATAAAGTTCGGCGTTACATGGTAGTATTGAATATAATGGAAGACGTATTTAGGTCTCCAATTCCCCTGTTCTCCATTTTCATCTTCTGTAATTATTTTTTTCAAACCAGCTAAAAAGCAAGCCTCTTTTACCAGCTGCGCTCCTCGTGCGTGATCTGTATGCCTATCATGGAACGAGTTGGCCAAAACGATTGTAGGTTGGTACTTTCGGATAGCTTTAATTACGGCTAATCTATTCTCTTGATTAATTTCAAAAGAGCCGTCACCTAGATCCAAATTATCGCGCACATCCAACTCTAGTATGGATGAAGCGTCAGCAGCCTCCTGCTTCCTAGTAAGGTCGGTCCCACGTGTACCCATCTCTCCTTTAGTCAAATCAATAATGCCTATTTTTTTACCTTGAGCTTTTAATTTTAACAAGGTGCCAGAGCAACCTAATTCTACATCATCGGGATGCGCCCCGAATGCCAATACGTCTATTTTCATATTTATGAGGGCCTAAGCCTTACTCTAATTTTGCATTTTTAATTATATACTCTATTTGATAGTCCTCTATGGGATCAAATTTGGTGTCTATATCCGCATTATAAAATTTCGCCCAAAGTCCGTAGAACATCGTGCTTGCACTTCCTCTGTATTTTTTAAGTATTTCATAGGAGGTATTCCCCGTTTCCCTATGGATTAGTTTTATGAGGAGTTTTCCCTGCTTGAGACTTAAGTTTTTTAGATGAGAGAGGAATTCATCTTTTATAGCTTCTTCAGTAGCTTTGATATACTTCTTTTTTGCTTTAGCCGAGGTAAGTTGATTTAGATTATCCTCCATCATTTGTAGTCTAAATGCGGCCAGCTTGGCATAAGGCATTACTTTTTTAACATTCCGAACAAGTCGCAGATACTCCTCTTTTTGCTCCTTATTGTCAAACTCTTTTAATATAAATTCATCAAAAGTATAAACATAGAAAGTATCTCCATCCATGACCATTTTGCGCAAAATAACCGCAGAATCAGCACTTTTTTTCTGTGCATTCGCACTAAACAGAATACTGCTTAAGACTAGAAAAGTCATTACCTTCTTCATTGTACAAAGATATTCAAACTATGTTTCTTATTGGTTTTATCATCGAAGAAGTTCAGAAAGAATCTCTACAGATTTCATTTTTTTATTCTTTGTAATATGATACTGATAATATTTTATTAATTGATTTAAACCTTCTTTACGCGCAGCAGGGTTTACGATAACCATTGGCCAATTGCTATTGTTAGAAAGTAATGAAATGAGCTCAGAAGTTTCTCTGGACACGGTACTCACGCCGCTTTGTTCCACAAATACACCTTCTTCCAGACTTAGATATGGCGTATCTACAGAAAATTCTCCTTGTGGTTCAACGCCCAAAAAAAACGTAAGTTTAAGCATGAAGTGAATTGGAAATAATGCGTTGAGTGGCTCACGCTCTAAAAAAATAATTTGTGCTGCGATGAAGTCAAACAATTCTTCTTCATATTGTTCGTCTACAATGCATTGATTGAGCAACTCAAGTAAAAAAAGAGCTACCGTTTTTTTAGGAACACTGTCCTGAATATCCATTAACAGTGGATTATTCTTTAATTCTTTTATCCTATTAATACTACTATTGGGTTTTTCGTAAATATCTAGATCTACTAAACTAAGCGGCTGAATCATAGATGGTTTAATAGCAGATTTTCCTTTTCGAATGCTTTGTAAAATATAAGTTCTTACCCCAAATTCGCGAGTGTACATTTTACTGATAATACTACTTTCACCATAATTGGTATTGCGCAAAACAATAGCTTTGGTTTTGGTAATCATTACCTCACGATAAGCAGTTTAGTCACTAATGCTTCTTCATCATCCTTATTGGCGCTGTAAATAAGATAAATTCCTGTTTGTGGTTTTTGTCCTTCAAAATTTAACCCGTTCCAAACTGCGGTGCCGCCGGTGGCAATTAGCTCATACACAACACGACCAGCGACATCTGCTATTTTTACTGTCGCATCCTCTGGCAAACCAGTAATCGTTATTGCCCCTGATAAGTAGAGTGAACAGGATTAGGAAACACTAATGTATTTTGATGCGTAGTACCTGCTTCTGTCGCATCTCCTCTATAAGATGTTATGCCTTGGGTCGTTCCAAAAAACACTTCACCTGTATTCGGAACTATGCCAATACAATTCACTATATCACTAGGCAGCGGACTATTGCTCGCCGTAAAATGTTTCAAAATACGTGACCCATCTTCTGCAATAAGCCATACTCCATTGTTTGTAGCAGCCCATTTTCTATTCCCGCCATCTACCTTAAGATCATTTATAACCTCTTTTTCTAGAAGGTATCCAATATCAATTCCATCATCAATAATGATTTGCTGCGCATCCGCATTTAATCTTTGCTGTGGATTGAAAACCAAACTAGGTTGATAAAATACCCCAATTCCTGTTTCTGTTCCTACCCAAATTTCTCCGTCTTTATCCAATACTATGGCTTTAACATTATTACTGGGCAAGCCGCCGTTTTTAGCACCCGTGGTGAGAGGTCTGTCTACTACCCCTCCGTTACTATTTTCTTTAACTACAACAAGACCAAGGCTGCTAGAACGTGGTGCAAGCATCCAAATATTATCTTGATCATCGACTACCATCTCCCCAATTCTGTTGGAACCAACATTATATTCCTTCCAGCTACCGTCCTTTTTTAGCGATAAAAGCGGTTTCTCTGTTTCGTAGTTGGCTACCCACAAGGTTCCTTTTGAATCTTGGGTCATGCCTAATGCTATTTCTCTTGTGTCTACCGCTGCTTTTATCGTACTATTAGCAGAAGTAAATTTTTGATCTGGTACCTTGTTTTTAAGTTTTGCTAATCCGCTTCCAAAACTACCTAAATAGACATCTCCACTATTTTGATTGATATAAATATTGGTAAAATCAATCATACTACCCACTACTGGGTTATTAAGATCTCTATTAAGCCATTGTCCGTCTTCGTATATGTAATAACCGTAATTTACATAAGAGGGAGCATACGCATTAGTGTGGCCTCCTGCTGTTACATACATAGTATTCTCATACCCTTGCATGTCATAGGTCGTCAAGCCATAGGGTCCTGGAGGTATAAACCCGTCTATCCTTCCGTCTGGCCATTTTTTAATTAGCCCCCTATAAAAACCACCAAACCATAAATTGTTTTGATAATCTATGATTGCATATTCCATAAACGGCTCCTTCTTTTCTTCCAGCTTAAAGAGCTTATCTAAAAGTGCTACTCCTTCCCAACGGCAAATCACCAATTTGTCATGCGCCGTTATTAAACTTTTATAGTCTTTTTTAACGCCGGCTTCTACCGTTGAATAACTGCCACTTGCGTAATTGTATAAAATACTATCGTTTACAAAAAACAAATTGTTGTTGAATTCTCGCAATAGGCGAGTAGATTTATAGGTCGTATTTGTTTTCCACGTTTCAAAATTTTGAAGATTTACTCGGCTATCATAGGCAGGGGCCGATTTTATGCCTTCATCTGTAGCTAGGTAAAGGGTGTCATTAAAGACAAAAATTGAAAATACTTCCAGCGTAGTACCGCCAGCACCTAGGTTTTGATAATCTGCTGAAATGAGTTGCTTTTCTAAATCAACCACAACTACTCCAAATGATGTGGCTAAATATGCTTTGCGACCAATTACAGAAGTTTCGTAGATAAACTTTTGGCCTCCAACACTAGCTCTTTTTAGACCTGGCAAGTTGATGATTTTATTGTCCTTTAGTAAATCAATATTCCCGTTTTCATAGACTATGATTAAGGTTTTAGTATCACTAGAGTAGCCAAAATTACTCACTTTGGATTCTGCAAATCCATCTACTTTGGTAAGCATTGTAGATTCCCCACTAATCAAATCAAATGTATAGAGGCCTACTTCTGCCAGCACATACAAGGTTCTGTCTACTTCTATTATTTGCCTTACACTGTTATAAGGCAAATGCATACGCCACGTATAGGTAGGTGTATTATTCTGAGCAAAGAGACTGAGCCCTATTAAGAAAAAATAAAAAGTGTAGATTAACCTCATTTAATTAGAATAGACAAAACTAACGATTAGTATCACTGTTTTGTTATCAGGCAGCGTAAAATTACGATATAATGCACATACTCTAAAAAGAGTCTTAATTTTGCTTCGTTTTATGAAAAATAACATAGAAAACAAACCCCACGTTAAGATAAAACAGCAACAGCGTATGAAACCAGATTGGCTTAAGACCCAAATACCTGGAGAAGGACATTATGCTGAAATGCTGAAGTTGGTAAAAGACAATAAATTACACACCATTTGCGAAAGTGGTAAATGCCCCAATATTGGGGAATGTTGGGGAGCGGGTACTGCTACTTTTATGATTGGCGGGAATACCTGTACTAGAAGCTGTCAGTTTTGTAATGTTGCCACTGGCGCTGGCGAGAAACTTGATCCTCTTGAGCCATTTAAAGTTGCACAGTCTATTAATATAATGGGCATAAAACACGCTGTGATAACCAGTGTAGACCGCGACGATTTAGAAGATGGAGGAAGTATACATTGGGCTAAAACCGTTACGACCATTAGAGAGTTTAACCCAGAAACTACACTTGAAACCTTGATCCCCGATTTTCAAGGGAATACAGAGCAATTAGATCGTATTATTTCTGTTCATCCTGAAATAGTGTCGCACAATATTGAAACGGTAAGACGTCTTACCAAAGAAGTTAGGGTACAAGCAAAATATGATAGATCACTCTTTGTACTTTCATATCTTAAAGAGAAAGGTATGAAAACCAAAAGTGGCATTATGTGCGGAATGGGTGAAGCAGAAGACGAAATTTTGGAAACCATGCACGATTTAAGAAACTCCGGTGTAGGAATCATAACACTTGGTCAATATATGCAGCCCACTACACGACATCTAAAAGTAGCTGAATATGTACATCCTGACATTTTTGCGATGTACAAACGAGAAGGTCAGAAAATGGGATTTGACTATATAGAAAGTGGACCACTAGTTCGTTCTAGTTACCACGCCGAAAAGCATCTTTCTAAGTAAGGATTACTCTTATTTTAACGCAGAGATGCGTTTGAAGCGTAGACTTATTACACCAAACAGTGCCTCGCGAATAATTCCGCCCGTCATTTTAGATTCCCCGGCAGTTCTATCGGTAAAAATAATGGGGATTTCTTTGATTGTTTTACCCAAGGAATGTGCAGTATATTTCATTTCTATTTGAAATGCGTAACCTCTAAATTTAATCCTAGACATGTCTATACTACTCAGTAATTCATTGGTATATCCGACAAAACCAGCAGTGGCGTCTGCTAATTTCATTTGAGTAAAAAATCGCACATAAGCGGAAGCAAAATAGCTTAATAAAACTCGACTCATAGGCCAGTTTACCACATTTACTACATTACCCACATAGCGAGACCCTACCACCATATCGTTGCCTAGCTTCTGCAATTCATCATGTAACCGGATCAAATCGTCAGGGTTATGTGAAAAATCACAATCCATCTCAAAGATATATTCATAATTTCGCTCCAAACACCACTTAAATCCTGCGATATAGGCTGTTCCTAGTCCATTTTTATTCCCGTTTTCTAGGAGGTTTATTCTGGATTCGTTTGCCATTCGCTCTTTAACCATTTGAGCAGTGCCGTCCGGAGAATTATCATCAACTACGAGCACATCAAAAACCGTTAATAAAGACATTACTTTATCTAACATAGCGAGAATATTTTCCTTCTCGTTGTAGGTCGGTATGATAACTATAGGGTTCAAATTAATATGATTAGATTAAATAAGTTCTCTCCTAAAAAACTATAAGTCATGTGAGGTAACGAAACAATACTGATGTTAATATATTAAATCGGCAAAATATTTATCTAAACAAGTGTAATCGTCTTCTACAGAAACATTAACTATTGGCTTTATTGTGATCTGCCAGAAACTGTGCTAATCCAATATCAGTTAATGGGTGCTTTGCTAGACCTATAATTGCACTAAGTGGGCATGTACATACATCTGCTCCAGCTTCTGCCGCTCTTACTATATGCAATGGATTACGAATGGATGCCGCTAGAATTTCTGTTGGGAAACCTTGAATACTATATATATCTGCGATTTGAGCTATCAGCTCAATACCATCCCATGTCATGTCATCTACTCGACCAATAAATGGAGAAATATAAGTAGCTCCCGCTTTTGCCGCAAGAATGGCTTGACCTGCAGAGAATACAAGTGTGCAATTTGTTTTTATATCATTATCACTAAACCATCGGATAGCTTTGATCCCATCTATGGTCATAGGCACTTTTACTACGATATTGGGATGCAGATCTGCCAATTCTTGACCTTCTTTGATCATGCCATCATAATCAGTGGCAATAACTTCTGCGCTAATATCGCCGTCTACCAACTCACAAATAGTTCTGTAGTGTGACATTACATTATCGTAACCCACAATACCTTCTTTAGCCATAAGTGACGGATTAGTAGTAACACCATCTAGTATTCCGAGTGCTTGAGCTTCTTTTATTTGCTCCAAGTTAGCAGTATCAACAAAAAATTTCATTAGGGCGAAGATATAGTTTTGGTTGGGGAGTTCTCTATTTTACCACTATAAATTTAAAAACCGAAATGACCATAACACCTCACGTTAGATGCTAAATAATAGAAGGATAATAAAATTGAAGTGTAATTTGAGTTTAAAAAAATGGCTGACATCGCACCGCTACAACCTTTTACCCTTGCTGCATTCCTGCCCTGGGGGAGTTCAAAGGGAGCTGGTCGTGTCAGCCGGCACAAATGTAAGCAGAGATTTAGGTTCAGCAATACATTTATAGTAAATTTTTGAGAGTATTAGCTTAAAAGTGCTCGAACGAAAATAATAGTTGAGTAATTGAATTTTGGCAAAGGCACGTAACGTGCATTACATTTCTAGTGCTAGATACTTTGCGGTATGACCTATGTCACTTTTTATCACATCTTCTGGTGTCCCAGTTACCAGTATTTGACCTCCCGCATTTCCTCCTTCAGGGCCTATGTCAATAATCCAATCTGCTACTTTCACTACGTCCAGATTATGCTCTATAACCAGTACGGTATTACCTAAGTCTACTAAATTTTGAAGAACACCTATTAATTGTTTTATGTCTTCAAAATGAAGTCCCGTAGTAGGTTCGTCCAAAATATAGAATGTTTGTCCGGTACTTATCTTACTTAATTCTGTTGCCAGTTTAACCCGTTGGGCCTCTCCTCCAGAAATCGTAGTACTGCTTTGACCAAGAGTTATATAGCCAAGACCAACATCATTAAGTGCTTTTACTTTTCTATATATGCTTGGTACCGCTTCAAAGAAACCGACAGCTTCTTCTACGGTCATATCGAGCACATCACTAATACTCTTGTTTTTGTACCGTATTTCGAGTGTTTCTCTGTTATATCTTTTCCCTTGACATGTCTCACATTCTACCAGCACATCAGGAAGAAAATTCATTTCTATCACTTTTTGTCCGCCGCCACCGCAGGTTTCACATCTCCCGCCTTTTACATTAAAGCTAAAGCGTCCAGGCTTATAGCCCCTTATTTTTGCCTCACCTATTTCCGAATAAAGTGTTCTAACATCAGAGAAAAACCCAACATAGGTAGCAGGATTACTTCTAGGCGTTCTGCCAATAGGCGACTGATCGATGGTAATTACTTTATCTAAATATTCTAAACCTTTTACTTTATCGTATGGCAAGGGTTTTTTGTTGGAATTGTAAACGTACTCAGAAAGTATAGGATGGAGCGTTTCATTAATCAAACTACTTTTACCGCTGCCTGAAACGCCGGTTACGGCGATCAATTTACCTAAAGGAAACTCTGCTGTTACATTTTTTAAATTATTACCGGTACAACCGCTTAGCACCAACTTCTTCCCTGTCCCCTTTCTCCTTTCAGTGGGGATTTCTATTTTTCGATGCCCTCCTAAATAATCTGATGTCACGGTCCCATTATTTTTGATGTCTTCCCACTTGCCTGCTGCTACAATCTCTCCGCCGTTTTTACCTGCTCCTGGACCAATGTCTACCACAAAGTCACTTTCTAAGATCATATCTCTATCGTGTTCCACTACGATTACAGAATTGCCTATATCTCTTAATTCCTTAAGAGAATTTATAAGTCGCTTATTATCTCGTTGATGTAAACCAATACTGGGTTCATCTAATATATAAAGTACTTCCTCTAGTTGAGATCCTATTTGTGTTGCCAGTCGTATTCGTTGTGCTTCCCCTCCACTTAGTGTTTTTGAAGAATTATTTAATGACAAATAAGAAAGACCTACATCTAATAAAAACTTAACGCGTTCGCGTATTTCTTTTAAAACTTCAGCGCCTATGATGAGTTGTCTTTCACTCATAGTAGCTTCTACGGTTGTAAGCCATTCGTAAAGCTCACTTATACTCATATTACTCAGGTTGGCAATATTCAGCTCTCCGATTTTATATGACAGCGCTTCTTTATTTAGTCTTCCTCCATGGCAAGTGTGACAAGGCACTACGGTCATAAACTCATCCGCCCATCTACTAAGTGTCCCAAAATCTTTTTCAAAATACGCCTCCATAAGCGAAGGGACTATTCCTTTCCATTGGGTTTCATAAACCTGTTTATAACCCGAGCTCCCTTTATATTCAACCTCAAATTTTTCTTCAGAACCGTGAAGAATAATATCTAACACCTCTCTCTCAATCTCAGCTATTGGTTTAGACATATTGAATTTCAACTTTTTGCTCATCGCTTTTAGTTGCGTAAAGGTCCAATTATCTTTAATCTCTCCCAAAGGAGCTAATCCCCCTTTGTTAATACTTAATTTCGGGTTTGGTATAAGATCCTTTTCGAGTACATCAGAAGATGTACCTAATCCGTCGCATGCATTACAGGCGCCGTAGGGTGAGTTAAAAGAAAAAAGATTAGGCTGGGCTTCATTGTAGGAAAGACCTGTTTCCACATCCATCAAATATTTACTAAAGTGGGTAAGTTCTTTGGTCTCAGGATTTAAAATACTAACAACTCCTTTACCCATTTTTATAGCTGATCTCACGGAGTCTGTAACTCTTAGACTGCCTACATCCTCTGGAGAAATACGATCTATTACTAAGTCAATGTCATGGATCTTATATCGATCTAGCTGCATGCCCGGTTCTATATCCATGAGCTCGCCATCCACCCAAACTTTTGTGTAACCTCTTTTTCGATACTGCTCAAAAATTTCTCTGTAATGTCCTTTTCTGCCTTTGATTAAAGGTGCTAGAATCATCATTTTTTGAAGTGCAAACTTCTCATTTACAGCATTAATAATTTCTTGCTCCGTGAAGCTTTTCATCTTATTCCCACTAAGGTAAGAATATGCTTCTCCCGCTCGGGCAAAAAGTAATCTCAAGAAATCGTATACCTCTGTAATAGTCCCCACGGTACTTCGCGGATTTTTGCTTACTGTTTTTTGCTCTATAGCTATGACAGGACTTAACCCTTCGATTTTATCTACATCGGGACGTTTCATATCTCCAACGAATTGACGTGCATAAGCTGAAAAAGTATCCATATACCTACGCTGCCCTTCAGCAAAAATAGTATCGAATGCAAGACTAGACTTGCCGCTACCACTGAGTCCAGTGAAAACTACTAGTTTGTGACGCGGTATCTGTAAATCTATATTCTTAAGATTGTGCTCGCGTGCACCTATTATTTTTATGGAATCTTGCTCGTTGATGATCGTATTTTTTAGAAGTCTGCGAAGGTACTTATTCTTCCGGTATGACGATTAAAGGATTATAAAATAGTTGTGGCATGTATTCAGGCCGAAAACGAATCACCTGTTGAGATGATATTTACTTAAATAAAAGTAGCTTTTTGAACAGTAACGTCACGAATGATAGACTTACATCACCACATTTACTATTCTTCCTGGCACCACAATTATCTTCTTGGGTGTTTGACCATCTAACCATTTTTGTACGGTTTCGTCTGCTAATACATTTTTCTCTATTTCTTCTTTGCTCATATCCAGCGGAAACTCCAAGTTGGTTCTTGTTTTACCGTTTATAGAAATGGGGTAAAGCTTGGTGCTTTCCACCAACTTGCTCGCATCATATACCGGCCACTTGGCATCTGCTATAAATCCTTCGTTGCCCAATGCTGACCAAAGCTCTTCCGTGATATGCGGTGCAAAAGGAGCTAATAAAACCAAAATTTGATCCAGTATTTCTTTGCTGCGACAGTTCTGTGCACCTAATTCATTAATGCAAATCATAAACTGAGCCACCGAGGTGTTGAACGAGAAGTTATCGATATCATCGCTGATCTTCTTTATGGTTTTATGCAATGTTTTAACAGACTCTGCGCTTGGCGCTTCATTGTGCCAAATTACGTTTCCATCTAGGTCAAAGAATAAGGCCCACAGTTTTTTCAAAAATCGGTACGTGCCATCTATTCCTTTGGTACTCCATGGCTTACTATCTTCCAGTGGACCAAGAAACATTTCATATAATCTAAGTGTATCTGCACCGTATTCTTCGCATACATCATCGGGGTTTACTACGTTAAACTTAGACTTAGACATTTTTTCAACTTGTGTTTTA
>Ga0102869_1000558_pt1 | contig 11044 bp, 7 predicted proteins | sample Colrivmet1546A02_FD_78444 | JGI IMG/M metagenome (GOLD analysis project Ga0102869, IMG submission 78444) | Estuarine microbial communities from the Columbia River estuary - metaG 1546A-02 | ecosystem: Environmental > Aquatic > Marine > Intertidal zone > Estuary | place: USA: Columbia River...
AACGACCACTGGGCACCTTTGTGGCGGGTCGTGTGGAGCGCCATTTGCTGAGGCGTTCTTGGTTCCTGCCCATCAAGCCTTCGTCCCACTCCCACTCCACCCTGTAGTGGTGTTCGATGAGGCCTAGCCGGATTGCCATCGGGTCGTGCTCGGTTCGCAACTTGTCGACGAACACCAGGTTGCCCCTGCTCTTAGACATCTTGTGACCGTCCATTGACACCATCGCAACATGCATCCAGTGCTTGACGAACGGGGCGCCGGTCGCAGCCTCAGACTGCGCTCGCTCACATTCGTGGTGAGGAAAAATGAGATCGCTGCCACCGCCGTGAAGATCGATCGTTGTACCGAGCTCGCGCAGCGCAAGTGCTGAACATTCGATATGCCAGCCTGGTCGCCCTGCGCCCCACATAGTTTCCCAGCTGGGTTCGTCCGCTGCCGAAGGGTGCCACAAGACGAAGTCGAGCGGGTGTCGCTTATTCGGATCCTCCAAGTTGCCGCCGCGCTCACGAGCAAGGGCAATCATGGTCTCGTTGTCATAATGCGATATGTCTCCGAACTTTGCCGACTTTGTGACGTCGAAATAGACCGAACCACCTGCCTGATAGGCGAATCCTCGATCCATCACCATGCCGATAAACCCTCGGATATCTGGAATGGCTGAAGAGGCGCGCGGCGTGCTGTGCACCTTCAACGCATTAAGTGCATCCATGTCGCGCTCGAAACGTTCTTCTTCACCCGCAGCCAAATCGAGATAGTGAACCCCAAGCTCGCGCGCCTTTGCAAACAGCGGATCGTCGACGTCGGTTACATTGCGCACACATTTGACTTGATGTCCCTTATCAATCAACCTTCGTTGCAGCACGTCGTACGAAATAAATGTAAATGCGTGACCCAAATGCGTTGCGTCATAGGGAGTGATCCCACACGTGTACATCAGGACAGTTGGGCCTGGCTCAAAAGGCACAACGTTTTGCAGTGCGGTGTCGTACAGACGCATCATTCCGCGATTGTTGTCTTTCGTCCATTGCGCGGATCGATATCCGGAATTCCGGTAAGACGAGGCGCAACTCTGGTTTTGTAGCGAACGTTCAATTGCAAGAGAACCGCCGTGAAGGCTTCCAGTGCAAGTGCATTCGACAAACGACCAGTGTTCAACGGACGGCAACCAGGAATTTGCTGCACTAAGTCGCTCACTACTTCGATGGCCTCTGGAAAGTCGCTGCAAATCAACACGTCGCTATCCACTTTGTGATCGAGGTTTCCCAATTCTTTCGCTGGTAAGTGTTGCATCGCTGCAACTACTCTGCTGTGCGGAATTTCCGCTTGCACATGTGCCGCAATGCTTCCGCGTGGGGGCACGAGTGGTTGAAACTCCTTGCCGACTTTCACCAGCGCGTTGGCCATCGTGATGACGACCTTGTCGCGCAGCTCTTCGGCAAACTCACCAACAATGGTGGCGGTCGAATCCCATGGCGTAGCCACTACTACGATTTCACAATCAACAGCGTCGGCGTTATCGCCGGCCGTCAGTCGTAGTTGATGTTTAGGCCACAATGCAACAAGCTCGGCGACCTTCTCTACGGAGCGATCCTTTGATCGGGAACCAATCACCACGTCGTGACCTGCTACCCCGAGACGTATCGCTAGGCCACTTCCGGCGGGCCCCGTACCTCCAATAATCCCAATGCGCATACTGCGAGCCTTACACAAACGGGTGCCGCGAACTACGGTCATACCCATGGGAATTTTGACTGGGAAGAATATTGTCGTTACCGGAGTCCTCACCGACGCCTCGCTGGCCTTCGGGGTTGCTCAATTGGCTCAGCGCGAAGGGGCCAACATATTGCTCACAGGGGCAGGTCGAGGTATGTCAATTACCGAGCGGACTGCGCGCAAATTGGACACCCCAGTACCCGTTGTGGAGTTTGATGTGACGGTCGAAGCGCATGTGGAGTCGGCGCGAGCCGCAGCCCTAGAACACCTTGGGCGCGTCGATGGCGTACTGCATTCGATTGGCTTCGCGCCAGCCGTTTGTTTAGGAGACGACTTCATGGCGGCCACATGGAACGATGTTGCTGTAGCCATGCAGATTTCTGCTTACTCGCTGAAAACTCTTGCGGATGCTTTCGCACCGTTGATGACCGCTGGTGGTTCTTTTGTAGGACTTGATTTTGATAACACCGTGGCCTGGCCCGCATACAACTGGATGGGTGTCGCAAAATCTGCACTCGAATCCACAAGCCGATATTTGGCGAAAGAACTGGGCGGAAAGAAAATCCGCTGCAATCTTGTTGCCGCAGGACCGATAAAGACCATGGCCGCTAAGTCCATTCCCGGATTCAAAACATTTGAAGATGTGTGGGATGAACGGTCCCCTCTTGGTTGGGACGTCAACGACTCGACGGCAGTTGCTCAAGCCTGTGTTGCACTGCTTTCGGATTGGTTCCCCGCCACTACTGCTGAAGTCGTTCATGTTGATGGCGGCTATCACGCAATGGGTGTCTAGTTGAGCCCTTCATTCCTAGCTGCAAGACGCAACATTGCTCGTGCAGTTGTCGAAAGTGCAATCTGCCTTGCTGCATTAAGCGTAAACACCGCAGTTGCCGCTGCAAGCACATCTCCAACCGATCCATTCGCCGCACAACAATGGGGGCTCACTGCAATTGGCGCTCCTCAAGTTTGGCAATTTGCTCAGGGCGCTGGAGTAACAGTCGCGGTTGTTGACAGCGGAAGTGGGCCGCACCCCGACTTAACAAACAATTTGGAGCCCGGTCGTACTTTCTTCTCACTCATCGAAAGTGATGGTGCCGCCGACGTCGACCTAAAAGACGGCCACGGCACGCACGTAGCGGGAATCATCGGCGCAGTTACAGACAATGGCATTGGCATTGCCGGGGTTGCCCCGAAGGTTCGACTTCTTCCTATTCACGTCCTTGATTCCGAAGGATCAGGCGATTCGCGAGACGTGGCGCGCGGCATCCGCTACGCAGCTGACAGCGGCGTACGCGTTATCAATTTGTCGCTCGGTGGTTCGGTCGAAAGCACTTCGCTTACAAGCGCGGTGCAATACGCAGTAGATAAAGGTGTACTTGTGGTTGCTGCATCGGGCAACGGCTTTGCGGATGCGGCACCAAAATGGCCCGCAGCATCCGACCTAACACTCGCAGTCACATCCACCGACATCAACAACAACGTGGGAGTCTTCGCTCAGCGCGGCGACTACATCGACATTGCAGCGCCTGGAGTGAACATCCTCTCCACTGCACTCGGTGGATACAAAGCGCTCAACGGAACCAGCATGTCTGCCGCCTACATCAGCGGTGCTGCAGCACTCCTCTTTTCTGCGCAACCGACAGTCACGTCGGCGCAAGTTCGAGATATTTTGTTGCGTACAGCAACAGATTTGGGAACTGCCGGCCGAGACACAACGTTTGGAGTTGGGTTAGTCAATCTGCCCGCCGCATTTGCCGAACTATTCAGGCTCTTCCCGCCGTCGGTGACACCGACATTTGTTTCAAGCGGACACATCGGAGATGTTGCGGTTGGAAGCACTATGACCGCAGCAGCAAATGTCAAGATGCAGTGGTACCGATGCGTTAGCCAAGGCGCTGCGGCCACCGAAAAGCCAGCCGATTGCGTCGAAATCAAGAACGCTGTCGCCCTGAACTATCAGACCACAGTTCGTGAATTGCGCAAATTTCTTCGTTTCTCGGTTGTGCTGCCAAGTGGACAATTTTTCTCTCCGACAACCGTTGTCGAATCGGGAGTATGGGCAAAAGCCCCATCAGTGGCACCTGGTTCACGGACTTCGTTTAATGCACTCATAGGGGCTGCCTCAAAGGGAACAATCTCAATCGCGTCCTTAGACAAGAACTGCACAGTCAAACCAAAGGTTGTTGTTGCATCGACTACCTCGACTGGCTGCAAACTGAAGATATCAGTGAAGGCCGCAGCACCATTCCCCGCGCTCGGCTTCACGATGTTGCTTCCAATCAACTAAACATTTCTTTCGCGCAAAGGAAACGCCTATGACTAATCGTCTCGAAAATGAAACAAGCCCGTACCTGCGCCAGCACCGCGACAATCCTGTCGATTGGTATGCGTGGGGCGAAGAGGCATTCGCACTGGCCAAGAGTCGGAATGTACCCATCCTGCTATCTGTGGGATATTCGGCTTGCCATTGGTGCCACGTCATGGCGCACGAATGCTTTGAGGACGTCGAGACCGCAACTTTGATGAACTCGCTTTTCGTCAACATCAAAGTGGACCGAGAAGAGCGACCGGACGTGGACTCCATATACATGGACGCTGTACAGGCAATGACCGGCCGAGGCGGCTGGCCCATGACTGTATTTCTCACACCAGAAGGAAAACCCTTCTATGGCGGAACCTACTTTCCCAAACCCACGTTTTTGCAGCTCATGAATGCCATCAACGATGCATGGCGAGATCGCCGAAATGACATCGAGAGCAATGTTCTTGCTCTAATGGAATCACTTGAGCGAACTACAAAGATCGAGCAAGACACAAACATCCCTGGAATCGAGGTTTTCCATGGTGCAGTTGCTCAACTGCGTAAGAGTTTTGACCCGCATTGGGGCGGGTTTGGTTCGGCGCCAAAGTTTCCGAGCACGATGAGTCTTGAACTCTTACTTCGTGAAGTACTCAACAGCGAATCGGATGAAATTCAGACAATCATTGCCACCACGCTTGACGCGATGGCATCTGGTGGTATGTACGACCACATTGGCGGAGGATTCTCTCGTTACAGCGTCGATGAGAAGTGGCTGGTTCCCCACTTTGAAAAGATGCTGTATGACCAGGCATTACTTGCAAAGATTTATCTCCACGCGGGCATCGTCTTTGGACGACAGACCTGGCTCGATGTGGCGACAGAGATTATTGACTACGTGCTTCGCGATCTGCGCCACCCAGAGGGTGGATTCTTTAGTGCAGAAGATGCCGATTCGCTAGACGACGACGGACACAGCCATGAAGGACATTTCTATGTCTGGAGTAAACAGCAATTCCACGATGTACTCCCTTCCGACCTTGCCGAACAGGCAATCGAATGGTACGAAATTACTGAACAGGGAAACTTTGAAGGCGCAAACATTCCTGCCCGCCTCCATCACCGAGGCGACATCACTAGACCTGTCGAAATAGAGAAATCGCGAAGAATTTTGTTTGACGCACGAAAGACCCGTATCAGACCAGGTCTCGACGACAAAGTAGTGACCGAATGGAATGCGATGATGCTCTCGACAATTTCAGAAGCAGCTGCGTTGCTAGACCGAGCCGACTGGCTTGACGCAGCACTTTTGAATGGCGAGTTCCTCGTCAACAATCTGCGCGACCAGAACGGTGTGTGGAAGAGAAGTTGGCACGACAGCGGATCACCGAAAGCCCGCCACCATGCGCTCGCAGCCGACATTTCACACCTGGTGGATGCGTTCACACGACTGAGTGAAGCAAGTGGACAAGCAAGATGGATGTTGTTTGCCCGCGAAGCGGCCGACAATTTGCTCGAGAATTATTGGGACAGCGAACACGGTGGCGTCTTTACCACCCCAAAAACTGGCGAAACGCTTATCGTTCGTCAAAAAGACATCATGGACAACGCCACACCGTCGGCGAACTCCACAGCCGCAAATGCCCTGTACCGCCTTGCAGCGCTTTCTGGCGAGGATAAATATGCCCAACACGCTGACGACATTTTGCGTCTGCTTTCCCGCATCTCGACAAGCGCACCAACCGCATTCAGCAATCTCCTTAATGCGGTTCACCTGCGATACGTCGGAACCACCGAAGTGGTGATTACGGGGTCTCGATCAGACTTACTCCGAGAATTCAATAAGCGTTGGATTCCAACCGCAGTAATTGCTTGGGGCGAAACGTACGATTCCCCTCTCTTTGCAAACCGCAAACCAGATTTGGCCTATGTCTGCAAGAAGTATGCCTGTATGTCTCCAAGCAGCGATCCGGCTCAGTTTGTTGAAGCGCTACGCGAGGCGCTCAAGTAACCATTCACCACTTGGAATGGTGAATTATCTCGTCTGGTTTCTTTCTTGGAAGTTGGGCACTTGCACCGGCTGAAGACTCTTCGGCTAGCGGCCAACCAATGGCTATTGCACCAAGCAACTGCACGTGTTCGGGAACTTCCAATCGGGAACGTAGCTCATTTTCGCCATTGAATACCGCGAAAAACAATGCGCCCAACCCCACATCGTGAGCAGCATGCAACAGCGTCATTACCGCAAATGATGTATCGATAGTCCAATACGGCGTAGGCCATGCGTCCACACCAGACCCAAGCCCGGTTTGTTTCTTGTCCGGAAGGGAGTAGCGCTCGACATAGGCATCTGGATCGGCGAAAGGCAACGCAATTATCGGAGCGTCCAAGAGTTTTTTGAAACGAAACGATTCTCGGCGACTGGCTGGGAGTGTGTCATCCCAAAATTTCGCAACATCATTTCCTTGCAATACAACGAGGTGCCAACCTTGAGTCTTGCCAGCGGAAGGTGCCCTCGATGCGAGATCTACCAATGACGAAATGACCGATTGATCAACGGGTTGCTCGGAGAATGCCCGAGTCATGCGCCGGCTTCGAACTACGTCGGCGAACTGCACCGTAACTCGCTATTGCTTATCGAGTTTGCCGAGTTTTGCTAACACTTCGGCCATTGTCCAACCATGAACGATCAACGTTCCACCTTTTGCTTTTGGCACTGGCTTGAATTGATCGGCAATGTCTGGGTGAACTTTCTCGGGCTTTGTCGACTCGTGGTCGAGGAAGCCTCCGGTGCCGTTTGCTTTGACAACAAATGTCTGGTCGTCGTAAGCAGATTCGACACCGAAGCGACGCGCCAAACGCTTGCCCCATGCGCGCTCCTCGCCCACAGCGCGATGCCCCGGCCTTGGAATGAGTTCAGTTAACGACTTAAAGGCTTCGAGCGCATCGGCGCTAGCAAACCTTGATCCAACGACTACGTCCTCATCAGGGAAAGCCATCAGCGCGCGGTGATAAGCCTCGGACATTAGGCCTTTGAGCACAGAGTCGCGCTTTCCAGTTCGTTTGATGCTCATCATGCCGAGCAAGACACACGGCGTGCCGCCAATGCGCTCGAGCGTTGAAAAAGTGAAGCCATGCAATTTGCCGTCGATGTGAGCGCTGGTGAAGAGCACCCAGTCCTCTTTTGCCTTGGTGATATGTGCCAGACCGAACGCGCCCCCGAGGGCTGCCAATTCTTCTAATTCGATTTCTGTAAGGGACGCACAATCTCGTGTATCTACCTCAACTGACATACCTCTATTCTGCCAGCAAAAAAAGCCTTTCGGACAGTTGCATCAGGCGATGTACGCAGCATCTCCGAACGTTGCGCGCAACTGCCCAATAACTCGGTCCAGGTTGACATCGAACTCGCTGCTGAGGCGAAGGGCTTTATCGCCAGCAACGTGAAGGAATACGGGCGAACTGCCCGGATGCTCGCTCAATGTCGCCTTTAAATCGTCATTCATTGTCTCGGTTATTGCCTGCGCGGCAACCTTGATATGCAGAGCTTCTTGAAGAACACGAAGCCCCTCGAGCACCGTGACATCCATGGCCATAAAACCAACCCGTGAGTCGTCTCGCCGATCGAGCCGACCTTTCACGGAAACGATGATGTCATCTACTAACTGATGTCCAAACTTCTCTAGCGTCTTCGGAAACACCGTGACTTCGATTGAACCTTGTAAATCTTCCAGGTCAAACGTTGCCATTTGATCGCCCTTACGCGTGTAGCGACGCTTCAAGTTGTTGATGATTCCTCCGATGACGACAAACGCACCATCAGCCGATTCGAGCGCATCTGGAATTGAACAATCGACCCTTCGTCTCAGCGCACCCTCGATACCCATCAGCGGGTGATCCGAAACATATAAACCAAGCATCTCTTTTTCAAATTTCAATTGTTCAGCTTTGTCGAATTGCAAATCAGGGATGACTTGTCGTTCCGAGAACCCCTCTGCTGTCTCGCCCAAATCGCCGAACAAACTCATGACACCCTGGTCTCGTTCGCGACGGCGAGCCATCGTTGTGTCGATGACCGATTCGAAAACCGCCAGCAATCCCTTTCGAGGGTGACCTAAGTTGTCGAATGCGCCAGCCTTGATCAGCGATTCGACTGCGCGCTTGTTGAGCACTTGTTCTGGTACGCGTTCGGCAAAGTCATAAAACGATTCGAATGGCCCATGTTCGTTTCGATGCTGAACGACCAAGCCGACTAGCGCCTCACCGACGTTGCGAATGCCAGATAGCCCGAAAGCGATCTTGGTTACACCATCAACCACCACTGGTTCGAAGTTGATACCTGATTTGTTGATGTCGGGCGTAAGCACAGTGATGTTGCTCGTTCGGGCATCTGAAAGATACGTAGCCGCTTTTTCATAGTTGGTCTTGACACTTGTTAATAGGCATGCCATGTACTCGACAGGAAAGTGAGCCTTCAGGTATGCCGTTTGATATGAAATGAGGCCATAGCCATATGCGTGACTTTTCGCGAAGGCGTAGTCGGCGAACTTCACAATGACATCGAAGAGTTCCTCGCCCAGCTTTCGACCGTAACCGAGCCGATCGCAGCCGGTTTCAAATGTCTCGCGCTGCTCCTCCATCAACTTGGGAACCTTTTTTGCACAAGCCTTACGGAGGTTGTCTGCCTCCGCCAATGAATAGCCAGCAAACTTCTGTGCAACGCGCATGAGGCTTTCTTGGTAAATCATGAGCCCGAAAGTGTCACCAAGAGTTTCTTCTGCGTCAGGATGAAAGTACGTGTTCTTCTTGCGCTTATTTTTGAAGTCTGCGAAATCATTGTGCATGTTCGCGCTCATCGGACCAGGACGATAAAGCGCCAACACTGCGGATAAGTCTTCAAACCGCTCGGGGATCAGCGAGCGCAACAGAGCCCTCATTGGTGGCGATTCCAACTGAAACACGCCAATTGTGTCGCCGCGAGAAAGGAGAGCATATGTTGGCTTGTCGTCCATTGGTATGTCGTCAATGTCGAAATTTGGGTCCTGAGTTGCACGAATCATCTGATTGGCATCTGACAACACATCCAAGTTGCGAAGGCCCAAGATGTCCATTTTCAATAGACCAAGAGCCTCCACTCCGTGCATTTCGTACTGCGTGACTACTGGCGCCTCTTCTGGCTTTTGACCCTGTTCTGGCTTGCGCTGAACGGGCAAGTATTCGGTGAGTGGCTCTTTCGTAATCACCATTGCAGCCGCGTGGATTCCGACAGAACGCTTTAGGCCCTCGAGACCGCGAGCGACGTCCATGATCCGTTTGACATCATGATCCGCATCGCAAAGATCACGGAGTTCGGTAGCCGCCTGGTAGCCGGCTCGGTGTTCCTTGTCGATCTTGTCTTCCTCGAAGCAGTATTTCAATGGCGTGTCTCTACCCATCACCACTGGCGGCATGAGCTTGGCGATTTTGTCGCCTAACGCATACGGATAGCCCAACACTCTGGCGGCATCACGGACAGCATTCCGCGATTTGATAGTGCCAAACGTAATGATTTGAGCAACATGATCTCGGCCGTATTTATCGGCCGCGTATTTGATCATTTGATCGCGATAGCGCGAGTCGAAGTCCATGTCGATGTCGGGCATCGAAACACGGCTTGGATTGAGAAACCGTTCGAACAGCAAATCGTATTTGATTGGATCCAAATTGGTTATTTGCAGGCAGTAGGCAACGGCACAACCTGCCGCGGAACCACGACCAGGACCCACCCGAATGTATTGTTCGCGCGCATATCGGATCAAGTCCCAAACAATGAGAAAATACGAGCTGAACCCCATGTCGGAAATGACTTTGAGTTCGTAGCCCAATCTTTCGACGACCGATGGCGGAATGGATGCACCCCATCGTTTAGCGGCGCCCTCCATTGTTAGGTGTTTGAGATACGCAGTCTCGTCTGCGAACCCGGAAGGCAATTCGAAGTTTGGCAGAACTGGCTTACCAAATTCGATTTCCACATTTGCGCGCTCTGCTATCCACAGGGTGTTGTCACAGGCCGTTGGCTGCTCGCGAAACAGATAGCGCATTTCGTGCGCCGACTTCAGATAATGCTCGGTTCCTTCAAACTTGAATCGGTTCGGATCTGCAATGGTGCATCCTGTTTGCACGCAGAGCAAAGCATCGTGGGCTTCATGATCATGCTTATGCGTGTAGTGCGTGTCGTTGGTAGCCAATAATGGCGCACCAATCTTCTTTGCAAGTTCGACCAGTTGCGGATTGGTCTGGCGTTGTTCGGCAATGCCATGATCTTGCAATTCGATAAAGAAATTGTCTTTACCAAAGATTTCTTGCAATCGTCCCGCACACTGCTGCGCACCAGCGGTATCACCCTTCATCAGGCGTTGCAGAACGTGCCCACCCAAGCAGCCGCTTGTTGCGATGAGACCCTTGCTGTGCCTTGCGAGCAGTTCCCAGTCCATTCGCGGCTGGTAGTAGTAACCCTCCAAAAATGCAAGGCTGGATAACTTGATCAGGTTTTTGTAACCATCATTGTTCTCGGCGAGCAGTGTCAGGTGGTAATAAACCTTCCCGCCCGTTTCGGTATCGCCACCGGAGTCGTCAATTTTCCCACGACGACTTGGTCGCTCCGTGCGATGCTCGTGAGCCATATAGGCCTCGGTGCCGATGATTGGCTTTATGCCGTGCTCATTACATTCGCGATAGAAATCGAGAATCCCGTACATGTTGCCGTGGTCGGTTATGCCGAGTGCAGGCATCCCCTCCTCGCTCGCCTTGCCAACGAGTTCATTCAGACGTGAAGCGCCGTCCAACATGGAGAACTCGGTGTGTACATGCAGATGGGTGAATGAATCCCCCAAGGCAAACTCCTTCAGGCTGGCGGAACGCCGACTTTAGCAGCGACCTGTTCGGTCAGGCGTTACTGCGAAACGCCAACAGTGGCACATCCACTTCTGCCTCGGTAAGCGAACCATGGCGACATACGAGTTGAAATGGTCCGGTATCGCCGGCGTCCTCAAA
>Ga0102869_1000561_pt1 | contig 11012 bp, 6 predicted proteins | sample Colrivmet1546A02_FD_78444 | JGI IMG/M metagenome (GOLD analysis project Ga0102869, IMG submission 78444) | Estuarine microbial communities from the Columbia River estuary - metaG 1546A-02 | ecosystem: Environmental > Aquatic > Marine > Intertidal zone > Estuary | place: USA: Columbia River...
TGAGCCCGTATCCCCACCACCGATCACAATCACGTGTTTCCCGCGGGCTGAGATAGGTGGAGTGTTTATTTCGCCAGAAACGGTTTTGTTGTTTCCTTTTAGGAAGTCCATCGCTTGAACTACACCATTTAATTGAGCTCCAGGGATGGTTAACCCTCTTCTTACGGCTGCGCCACCACATAAGACGACGGCATCGTATTGGTTCCTAAGTGATGAGGCGTCCATATCTACTCCTATTTCGACATTGGTTTTGAATTCTATTCCCTCAGCAACCAACACCTCAATTCTGCGATCGATAACTGATTTATCCAATTTAAAATCTGGAATACCAAATCTCAACAGACCACCCACTTTAGAATCTCGTTCAAATACGGTTACCTGGTGGCCAGCTCGGTTGAGTTGTTGCGCTGCAGCTAGTCCAGCGGGTCCTGAGCCCACAACTGCCACGGTTTTACCGGTGCGGGTTTGGGGTGGTTCTGGTTTGATCCAGCCTTTGGCCCAAGCGGTTTCCGCAATGCTTTTTTCAATATTTTCAATAGATACCGGGTTTTCATTGATCCCTAATACACAGGCCTCCTCACAGGGCGCAGGGCATAAACGGCCGGTAAATTCAGGAAAGTTGTTGGTAGCGTGAAGTATTTTAGCCGCTTTCTCCCATTTTCCTTGGTAAACAGCGTCATTGAAGTCGGGAATTAAGTTTCCTAACGGACAACCGCTGTGGCAAAAGGGGATACCACAATTCATACAACGCGCTCCTTGGTCTTTTAATTCAGACTCAGGTAGGGGTTGAGTAAATTCTTGGTAATTTTTGATGCGTTCTTCTACAGGAATGTATGACTCAACTACTCGGTCAAATTCCATAAATCCAGTGGGTTTTCCCATAACTATACTTGTGTTGCTGCTGTTTCTTCTTCAATTCTTTTCAAGGCCAGTCTGTACTCCTCGGGATATACTTTGATGAACTTACGGAGTTCTTTTTCCCAGGCTTCCAATATTTCTTGAGCCAGTGGGCTGTGGGTGGCATTGTAGTGTTGTTCAATCAACGACTTTAGTTGTGCTTTGTCTTCCGCTTGGTCGACGTCCCATAAATTCAGTCCAGGTTCTTTGCACAATCCCTTAAAGGTGTTATTTGGATCATATACATAAGCGATTCCTCCGCTCATTCCTGCGCCAAAATTGCGACCTACAGCACCGAGGATCACGGCGACACCCCCGGTCATATACTCTAATCCATGGTCTCCAATACCCTCGACTACTGCGGTAGCTCCTGAGTTGCGCACGCAAAAGCGTTCCCCTGCCTTACCGTTGATGTATGCTTCACCAGAAGTAGCTCCATAGAGGGCCACGTTACCGGTGATTACATTCTGGTCAGGTCTCAGGGTGGAACCTTCGGGGATGCGCATGATTAGCTTGGCTCCAGAAAGTCCTTTACCCAGGTAGTCTTTGGGCGTACCGTTGACCACCATGGTCAACCCTTTGGTGGCAAATGCCCCAAAACTCTGTCCTGCAGCCCCAGTAAAATTAATTTTCAGGGTATGGTCAGGCAATCCTTGAGCCCCATAATTTTTGGAAATCTCATTACTGATAATGGCACCAACGGCTCTGTCTGTATTTTTTATCGGAAAGTCCAAAGACATCTTTTCTTTGCGATACAGCGCAGGGTGTGCTTTTTCTATGATCGAAAACTCAATGGATTCCTCGATATGATGCTTCTGTTTCTGAGTATTGTACACCTTAGTGCCATGAGGCACCTTGACTTGGTGCAACATAGGCGATAAGTCGATGCCCGCTGCTTTGTAGTGGCTAATCACTTTTTTGCGGTCTAGTTTTTGCACTTGGCCCACCATTTCATGGATGGTTCTAAATCCGAGTTGCGCCATGATTTCCCTAAGCTCTTCAGCGACGAAATACATAAAGTTCACCACGTGTTCCGGTTGTCCTTTAAATTTCTTGCGAAGCTCTGGATTTTGGGTAGCCACACCTACCGGGCAGGTATTGAGGTGGCAGACACGCATCATGATACATCCTGAGGCCACTAGTGGTGCTGTGGCAAATCCGAATTCTTCAGCACCAAGCAAGCAGGCAATGGCTACATCTCTACCGGTTTTTAGCTGTCCGTCGCACTCCAAAACAATTCTGTTGCGCAAGTCATTCATCACCAAGGTTTGTTGGGCTTCTGCCACACCCAATTCCCAGGGAAGTCCTGCGTGTTTGAGCGACGTCAATGGAGAGGCTCCAGTTCCCCCATCATATCCAGAGATCAACACAACATCTGCTTTTGCTTTAGCTACCCCAGCGGCAACCGTACCTACGCCTACTTCAGATACCAATTTTACATTGATGCGGGCCTCTCGGTTGGCTGATTTTAAGTCATAAATCAGTTGGGACAGGTCTTCAATGGAGTAGATGTCGTGGTGAGGTGGTGGAGAAATCAATCCTACATAAGGAGTTGAATTTCTGGTTTTGGCTATTTCTGGATTTACTTTTGGACCAGGGAGTTGTCCACCCTCTCCAGGTTTTGCTCCTTGGGCCATTTTGATCTGTATCTCAGCTGCATTGGTCAGGTAGTTAGAGGTAACCCCAAATCTTCCTGAAGCTACTTGTTTGATCGCTGAGTTTTTCCAATCTCCTTCGGGCGTTTTGTAAAATCTTTCCGGATCTTCCCCGCCTTCACCAGAGTTGCTTTTTCCGCCGATTCTATTCATGGCGATCGCTAGATTCTCATGAGCTTCCTTACTGATGGAACCATAGGACATGGCACCCGTTTTAAAGCGCTTTACAATCTCAGTCCAAGGCTCTACTTCTTCAAGAGGGATGGGATCAAAGTTGGAGAATTCAAACAAACCGCGAATAGTCATCAGGTGTTTGGACTGTTCGTTGATCAGTTGGGCATATTCTTTATAGGTGTTCGGTTCGTTGTTGCGCACTGCTTTTTGCAGTTTAGCCACGGTAATTGGATTAAATTGGTGTTTTTCACCATCACGTCTCCATCGATATTCACCGCCAATTTCCAAATCTAAAGACGCCGAGATTTCTTGGGTACCAAAAGCATTTTGATGTCTTTTGGCAATCTCTTTTTCGATTTCATACAAGCCAATTCCCTGAATTCTAGTGGTGGTTCTGGGGAAGTAAGTATCTACGGTTTTGGTATTTAAACCGATGCACTCAAAGAGCTGTGAACCTCGGTATGAGTTTAGGGTAGAAATACCGATTTTGTTCATCACTTTAAGGATGCCTTTGCCCACAGCCTTGTTGTAATTTTCAATAGCTGCCTCAAAGGTGATTCCGGTAAGTTCTCCGTTTTCAATCTGTTCGGAGATGATTTCATTGACTAAATAGGGGTTGATCGCGCTGGCTCCGTATCCGAACAACAGGGCAAAGTGGTGTACTTCCCTGGGTTCTGCAGACTCAACAATCAAACTCAGTTGCGATCTCTTTCCGCGCACTTGAAGCCCTGAATTGACGTAGGAGGTAGCCAATAAAGCGGGGATGGGTGCGTACTCTGCATTGGTGTAACGGTCGGATAAAATGATGATGTTTTTTCCGCTGTCCACCGCTTGCTCTGCGTCATTGAGCAACTGAGCCAATGCGTTTTCCAAACCGTTGTGTCCTTGGGCTATGGGATATCGCATAGAGAGATTGGCCACTTGAAAATGTGGGCGTTCCCCGTAGTTTTTAATCTTATCCAGATCTTCTTTGGAGATGACAGGGTTCTGAATTTTTAATTTCCTACAATGCGCCGGATCTACTTCAAAAAGGTTAAAGTCGCTGCCTAGGGTGAGCGAGATGTCGGTGATCATTTCCTCGCGAATTCCGTCCAATGGCGGGTTGGTCACTTGGGCAAACAACTGCTTAAAATAATTGTACAGCAATTGTGGGCGATCTGAAAGCACAGCTATTGGGGTGTCGGTTCCCATGGAGCCGATCGGCTCATAACCGCTTTTCCCCATGGGTCCTACGATGGAATTGATGTCTTCTAGGGTATATCCAAAGACAGATTTTCTTTTTTCCAGGGAAGATTCGCCGATAAACAGGGGACAATCGTTGTAGGGAATATCGCGTAAATGGACTAAGTTTTCGGCCACCCATTGGCTGTACGGATATTTCTGGGCAATAGATTCTTTGATCTCCTCGTCGTTGACAATACGGCCCTCTTCCATATTGACTAGAAACATTTTTCCAGGCTCTAGTCTGCCGTGCATCGCTACATTTTCAGGTGCAATATCCACCACACCTGTTTCAGAGGACATAATCACATATCCATCTTTGGTCACGCTGTAACGCGATGGGCGCAATCCATTTCTGTCCAATACCGCCCCGATATAGTTGCCGTCGGTAAACGGAATGGAGGCTGGACCATCCCAGGGCTCCATCATGCAGGAGTGAAATTCGTAGAAGGCTCTTTTAGTTGAGGACATTTGATCGTTCTTTTCCCAGGCCTCAGGCACCAAAATCATCATGACTTCGGGAAGAGAACGCCCTGTCATCAACAAGAGTTCAACGACCATGTCCATCGAGGCAGAATCTGATTTGCCAGGAAGCACAATGGGGAGAATCGCCTTGATGTCTGGACCAAATAAATCACTTTTCATCAATTCTTCTCGGGAACGCATACGGGCCAGGTTACCCCTCAACGTGTTGATTTCGCCATTGTGGCACATATACCTAAACGGCTGAGCCAAGTCCCAAGTCGGGAATGTATTGGTAGAGAAACGCTGGTGAACCAGCGCAAGTCGGGTGACTACTCTGGAGTCTTGTAGGTCTTTGTAATACAAGCTGATGTCCTCAGGCATCAGCAAGCCTTTAAAAATGATGATTTTTGTCGATAAACTGGGGATGTAGAAAAATCCGAGTTGAGACAATTTTGAGTGGATGATTTCGTGCTCTGCTTTTTTCCGGGCTACGTATAGTTGTAAATTAAATGCAGTATCCTTTTGGTCGTCAGCCCCTTTGGCAACAAATAATTGTTGGATAAACGGTTCAGTTTCCCCAGCAATCCTACCAGGTACGGAGCGGTTTACTGGTACATTTCTCCAGCCCAACAATCTCAAGCCTTGACCTTTTAGCTGTCTTTCGATGACTTCAATACAAAAGGCGCGTTGATTTTCTTTTTGAGGTAAAAACACATTGGCTACGGCGTATTGACCCGACTCGGGTAATTCAAACGAACACACCTCTTTGAAAAATTGATGAGGTATATCGATCAATATGCCTGCACCGTCACCAGTTTTTCCATCGGCACTTACGGCTCCTCTGTGTTCTAGTTTTTCTAGAATCTCCAGAGCTTTGTGGATGATGTCGTTTGATTTCTTTCCTTCGAGGCTGCAGATAAATCCAGCACCGCAATTATCGTGCTCGTATTCTGGATGGTATAATCCCTGTTGTACTAGAGGCATAAAATGAATAATTTGAGCAAAATTACGCAAAACGCTAAAGAATCTTAAGGATTAGCGTTTGTTTATGTCATAAAATACATGGTTTTGGCTCAAGCTATGTCAAAAATGTAAAACTTGTATTTTGAAGGGAATAAAAATGTCAATCCTTCAATGAAATGCTATAAACAGGATTGACTTCGCCTAAATACCAAGTCCTCGAGCGATGATCATCTGTTGTATTTCTGTAGTTCCCTCGTAAATTTGTGTGATTTTTGCATCGCGCATCATACGTTCCACATGGTATTCCACCACATATCCATTTCCTCCGTGTATTTGAACAGCTTCCGTAGTTACCTCCATAGCAGCTTTGGAAGCCCAGAATTTAGCCATGGCACTAGCCCTATCTATGGAAGCTCCACAATCCTTAAGTTGGGCAGCTTTATAAACCAATAGGCGCGCCGCCTCTATATCCGTAGCCATTTTAGCGAGTTTGAAGGCGATTGCTTGATGACTGCCGATAAGTTGACCAAATGTTTTTCTCTGTTTGGCATAATCCACCGAACGCTCATAGGCACCTTGAGCCAGCCCCAATGCTTGAGCAGCAATGCCCAGTCTACCTCCAGCCAGTGTCTTCATGGCAAAAGCAAAACCAAATCCTTCGTCGCCAATCCTATTTTCTTTCGGCACCCGTACATCTGAAAACTGTAAGGTATGGGTATCACTGCTGCGGATACCCATTTTTTGTTCTTTGGGGCCTATGTCAAATCCCGGGGCTCCCTTTTCAATGATCAAGGCGTTAATCCCTTTTGATTTCAACGATGCGTCGGTTTGGGCCATCACTAAATACACATCTGCATGTCCCCCGTTGGTGATCCAATTTTTCGTCCCATTGACCAGATAGCAATCGCCCCTGTCCTCCGCTTTAGTTTTTTGAGAGGAGGCGTCACTTCCCGCCTCTGGTTCTGAAAGGCAGAATGCTCCTAAAAGTTTTCCACTGGCCAATCCCTGCAGATATTTTTCTTTTTGTGCCTCAGAACCAAATTTTTCAAGACCCCAGCAAACCAATGAGTTATTGACCGACATGATGACCGAGGCAGACGCGTCGATTTTGGATATTTCTTCCATGGCAAGGACGTAGCTCATAGAATCTAATCCACTTCCGCCCCATTGGGGATCAACCATCATGCCCATAAAGCCCAACTGGCCCATCTGAGCGATTTGTTCATTGGGCCAGTGACCATTTAAATCTCTCTCTATGACACCGGGCAACAAGTATTGCTGGGCGTATTCACGTGCGCTGTCCCGAATCATTTGCTGTTCAGGAGTCAGAAAATATTCCATATAAATGCTTTTTTTGAAGGTACAAAAATTTAGGTTTACCCGATTTGGTCTTTTTTGTTCAGGCTTGAAAGATTTCCTTGGGCATGCCCTCAGTTTTTTTATATTTGTTTGCGTCTACCAAAACCGTAGATCAAACAATAGAAAACATTTTATGGAGACAATTATTCTAATAGTGTTCGTTTTAGGGTATTTAGGAATCGCCTTGGAACACAACCTCAAAATTGACAAACTCATACCTGCTCTAGGGATGATGGCCATTTTATGGGCCTTAATCGCCTTGACCCATATGGATGTTTTCAACGTGGATACCGCCCTAAAGGAGCTGATTCCAACTCATATTGAAGAAATCTTATTGCATCATTTAGGGAAAACAGCTGAGATTTTGGTGTTTTTAATCGGTGCCATGACCATTGTTGAAATCATTGACAACTTCAACGGTTTTCAAACCATCAAAGGTTTTATAAAAGTTAAGTCCAAACGCAGTCTATTGTGGTTATTTTCCATTTTGGCTTTTGTGCTTTCAGCCATCATTGACAACTTGACAGCAACCATCGTTTTGATCACTATTTTGCAAAAAGTGATCAGCGATCGCGAGACTAGGCTCTGGTTTGCTGGAATGATCGTAATCGCTGCCAATGCTGGGGGTGCTTGGTCTCCAATAGGCGATGTGACGACCACAATGCTCTGGATCGCCAATAAAGTTTCCGCAGGAAGTTTGGTCGCCCACGTGTTATTGCCAGCCATTGCATGTATGGCGGTACCTGTCTTGATTGCCAGCAGATTCAAAGCCTTTAGCGGATCTATAGATCAGGAGATTAAGGAAGAGCGAGTGAATAGACATGGCGCCAAAATGCTCTACCTCGGATTAGGATCTATTATTTTTGTTCCTTTTTTTAAAACAGTAACTCATTTGCCTCCTTATGTGGGGATGATGTTGTCGCTAGCAGTCGTGGCTACTTTTGCCGAGATTTATTCTTCAGCCAAGTTCAGTTTAACCGGTGTTGATGAAGCGCTTCACGATACTACCTCACACCATAGTCCTGTTCATAGAGCGTTATCGCGTATTGAGCTTCCTAGTATCCTATTTTTCTTAGGAATTTTAATGGCCGTTGCTGCATTGGAATCTTTGGGTATGCTCTTTCATTTTGCCGAAGCACTCAACGCGTCCATACCTAATCTAGACATCGTGGTACTGCTTTTGGGAGTAGGTTCGGCGGTAATTGATAATGTGCCTTTGGTGGCTGCGAGTATTGGTATGTTCTCTGAAGGAATGGACCACCCTATGTGGCACTTTATCGCCTACGCTGCCGGTACGGGCGGAAGTATGTTGATCATTGGTTCCGCTGCGGGAGTAGTGGCTATGGGTATGGAAAAAATCGATTTCTTCTGGTACCTCAAAAAAATTGCCGGTCTAGCTTTTATTGGGTTCTTGGCTGGTGCATTGGTGTTTATACTGATGCGCGACTTGTTTTTAAACGCTGCTTAATCATTGTTCTCTATGTTACTACAAACTGAAGTGCCTGCACCTGTGGTGGAAACCCCTGTCGCCAAAAGTCTTTCCATTATGGACCTGATTCTCAACGGAGGAGCAGCCAGTAGTGTGATATTGGGTATTTTATTCGTCTTGTTATTCGTCACCTTATATCTGTATTTTGAGCGCTATTTTGCGATTAAAGCAGCTTCTAAAATCGACGATAATTTTATGAACCAAATCAAAGACCACATCTCTAACCACAAAGTGGAAGCGGCCATGAGTTTGTGCGCCAAGACAGATGCGCCTGTTGCTCGATTGATTGAGAAAGGAATTTCGCGTATCGGGAAGCCACTAGATGACATCAATGCGGCTATAGAAAATGCAGGTACTTTGGAGGTGTATAAGTTGGAGCGCAATGTAAGCGTTTTGGCCACGGTCTCAGGAGCAGCACCCATGCTTGGATTTTTGGGTACAGTAGTCGGAATGATTCTTGCCTTTCATGAAATGGCCTCTAGCGGAGGTCAAGCAGAGATGGGCATGCTAGCCTCAGGGATTTATACCGCTATGACGACTACCGTTGGTGGTTTGGTGGTGGGCATTATTGCCTATACGGCCTACAATCATTTAGTCAATATAACCAGTAAAGTAGTACATCAAATGCAGGCCCATGCTGTTGATTTCTTGGACTTGCTGAACGAACCCGCTTAAGGAGCCCCATGAAACTACAAGGAAGAAATAAGGTCAATCCAGAGTTTAGCATGTCCTCAATGACGGATATTGTTTTCTTGCTGTTGATCTTTTTTATGCTGACGGCCAATGCGCCCAATGCACTCGACCTACTGTTGCCAAAAGCTAAGGGGCAGTCTACCAATACGCAATCGGTTACGGTGAGTATAGACGGATCCCTGATGTATTATGTCAATCAGGAGGCAGTAGCCAAAGAGTCTTTGCCTACTGTACTAGCCGCAGCACTTGAAGGGCAGAACGACCCCACTATTTTATTGCGCGCAGAAGAATCCGTTGCTATAAAAGAAGCGGTTTATGTGATGGACCTAGCCCAACGCAACAAATACAAAGTGATTTTGGCGGTAAGACCCCAGTAATGACTGTACTTCAAACTCCACATCAAAGAAAATCCTTTTCCTTAACCGTATTGCTTATGGCATTGTTGGTTTGGGTATTGTTTTTCTTTGGGTTGTCCTATTGGGATCCACCCATAGAAAGTGGGGTAACTATCCGCTTTGGAGACATTGCCTTGGCTGATCCCTCTTCAGAAGCTTCTATTTCTGATGAGTTTATGGAAGTGCCGGAAGTCGATTCGTCGACAGCAATCAACGAAGAGTTGGCCTCTAGCGAAGAAGAACTATTGGTCAGTGATCCACTCAGTGAAGCCCCCATAACGGCCACCCCTGAAAAAAAAATCACTCCAGCCGCCAATTCGATACCCGCTCAAAATACCCCCAAAACAACCCCAAAACCTGAACCTAAGCCAGATGCAGCGACTCAAGCCGTTTTAAACAGAATGCTTCAAGGGGCCAATGCGTCAACCAATACTACTGCTACATCCAGTACGTCTAATGGAAATGCTCAAGGGCAGGGTCAACAGGGCAGTTTGACAGGAGACCCTTATGCGCCCAGTTTTTATGGGGGTGGTGCAGGAGTTGATGGTATAGGCTTTGGCCTTTCTGGAAGAAAGTTATTGTCTAAATCAGCCGTGGTTCAAAACTGCGAGCAACAAGGCAGGGTAGTGGTGCGCATTGTGGTTAACCAACAAGGCAAAGTGCTTTCCGCACAGCCTGGAGCGCAAGGAACCACCAATACAGACCCCTGTTTGATGTCTCCGGCTCAAAAAACCGCCATGAGCTTCGTTTGGGCCGCAGATCCCAAAGCTCCGGAACAACAAGTGGGTTTTGTTGTTGTTGATTTTAGGTTAGGTCAGTAGCATCATGAATTACCAAGAAACCACCGAATGGATGTTTGCACGACTGCCGATGTACCAACAGAAAGGGGCATCAGCCTATTCTGGAAAGTTGGCACCAGTGCGTGCCTTGGTGGCACATTTGGGACATCCAGAACAACGGTTTAAATCGATTCACGTAGCCGGTACAAATGGCAAAGGCTCAAGCAGCCACATGCTTTCCGCAGTACTTCAAGAAGCTGGTTATAAAGTGGGGTTGTATACATCCCCCCATTTAAAAGATTTTAGAGAGCGCATCAAGATAAACGGCCGTATGGCTCCAGAATCATTAGTTATTGATTTTATCGCTCGAAACAAGGATTTTATTGAGGCTAACCAGCTGTCTTTTTTTGAGCTGACCGTAGGAATGGCTTTAGATTATTTTGCTCAACAGCAGGTTGATATCGCCGTGATTGAAGTTGGTTTAGGCGGTAGATTAGATGCCACCAATATCATTGTTCCTGAGATTTCCTTGATTACCAACATAGGTTGGGACCACATGGATTTACTAGGTCATACCCTACCCGAAATAGCAGCTGAAAAAGCAGGAATTATTAAACCGGGCGTCCCAGTAGTGATCTCTCAGACTCAAGATGAAGTAAAAAATGTCTTTTTAAGTTGTGCCAAACAGGCCGGTGCTGCGATCGTATTTGCGGATCAGCAAATGCATCCAGATTACCCCTGTGATCTCCAGGGTAGCTATCAAAAGAAAAACATTCAGGGTGTATTGAGTGTGCTCAAACAATTGGCTAAGGCCTGGGGAATCACTGAAGAACATGTCCGTACTGGATTAAGTCAAGTACAGGCATTAACTGGTTTTCAGGGTCGCTGGCAAGTGCTGTCTACTCATCCAACTTGTATCGCA
>Ga0102869_1000570_pt1 | contig 10875 bp, 9 predicted proteins | sample Colrivmet1546A02_FD_78444 | JGI IMG/M metagenome (GOLD analysis project Ga0102869, IMG submission 78444) | Estuarine microbial communities from the Columbia River estuary - metaG 1546A-02 | ecosystem: Environmental > Aquatic > Marine > Intertidal zone > Estuary | place: USA: Columbia River...
AGAAGCACCTAGGAAACCTTCAGCAGCGCCAGCTCTTCCTTCTTCAGCATCGATAGCTGCGTAAAGTGCAGTAACATCAGTGTTAGTAGCTTCGATTTCGTTCGCTAGAGCAAGCTCTAGAGAATCAACAGATGCGCCTAGGAAACCTTCAGCAGCGATAGCTCTTTCTTCTTCAGCTGTAATTAGAGATACGTGCTCAAGGTGGTGAGTGTTCATCTCATCATTGTGCTTCTCTTCAAGAGAATTGATAGCCTGTTGTAGGTCTGCGTCAACACCTTCTAGAGAATCAACAGAAGCGATAAGAGCTGAAACGTCAGTACCAGCCTTGTTTTCTAGAGAGTCGATAGAAGCATTGATTGCAGTAACGTCGCCGTTAGTAGCTTCGATTTCGCCAGCTAGAGCAGATTCTAGAGAATCAACTGAAGAGTCTAGTCTGTTTAGTCTACCATCAACGAAAGTCTCTCTTGAGATGAATGAGTTATCATTCACAAGGTCAAGACCGTTTACGTAAGAAACAACTTCTGCAAATTGGTCTAGATCAACTGTAGAACCGTCAAGAATCGCATTGATTCTTTCAGATTCGATAGAAACAGCAACTTCTAGAGAATCAACAGATGCGCCTAGGAAACCTTCAGCAGCGATAGCTCTTCCAGACTCAGCGGTGATAAGACTAACGTGCTCATCGTGGTGAGTGTTCATCTCAGTTTCTCTTGTGTCAGCTTCAGCAGATAGAGCTGCGTAAAGTTCAGTAACATCAGTGTTAGTAGCCTCAATCTCAGCAGATAGAGCAGTTTCTAGAGAATCGACAGATGCAGATAGAGCCGAGTCAGCGGCGCCTCTTGCAGCGCTTTCGTCTACTAGATCAGATTCTACTGTGTCGAATCTTGCGTCAACGTCGAATGCGTTAGGGATTTCAGTTGTCTTAACAGTTGCCCAGTTAACCTGTGCTAAGAAATCTGAAATTTGTTTTGAACGAATTTGTGCCATGTATGTGGTTTTCGTATTTTTTGTTCTTGAAGCCGACTTTGTGCCAGCTTCAAGACTATATATCAAAACAAAAGGGAGCGTTTAGCTCCCTTTTTGATATAATATAGTGATATTTTCTGGAAAAAATGCGTTTTTTTACAGGTCGTAAGAAGAAGCCTGGTAAATAACGTCAATATCATCTGATGGATCTAGTCCATAACCTGCATAGGTAGGGTTCCAGATCAATACGTCGCCGGATGCAATGTCTTTAATCAGCTTGGCGACCATTGCGTTTCCATCAGTATTGTAACCTGAAAGGGTAGGATCTGTAAAGTAACAATCATCTTCGTTGTCTCCATCTCCGATGTTAACTTCAACACCGTTAATTTTAACAATTACATCGCTATCCTGGAATGGAGTGTAGTCGATATTGATTCCTGTCACATAGTGATCGTGTGTTGTGGTTGAAGCCACAACCTGGTTTTTATCAACTGATACATTAACTCCCGTTTCTGGTTCGTCATTAACGCCTTCTAGCATTAGAAGAACTGCAGAAGAACCCGCTGATGAAGATGTGATACCGTTTTGGTTGATATATGTTCCATTACCGGTGATCATTAGATCTCCACCATCTTGTCTTGTTAAAATCAAGAAGTCAGCTCCGTTTGCAGGGGCTGAAGCCGCGATACCAAAACCTGATAGGAATGTATCTCCTAGAACGTCAACGTCAGTTGTTGTGATAGAGATTGAAGCCGTTGATGTAATAGCTTGAATCTTCAATTGTCCAAAGGTAGATGAGTAAGCTCCGTCTCCTGGTATGATTGCGATTGCTTCAAGATCTAGGCCATCAGCTTGAAAAGCAGCGTTAAAAAGATCAGCTGCGATCTGAGCATTAACCAATAGGTATTCCGGTGCATCTGGATATGCGATTGGAGAAGTTACTGTTGTTTGGTCAAATAGAACTGTTGTTGAATTTGTACCATCGCTGATTGTTACATCAATCTGGGTGTAACTTGCGCCTGTGTTATCTGATAGCGCTAGGATTGATACACCATTAGTTGCAACAGATGCGTTAGAAAGCAAAGATGAAAACTCTGATTCTTTAGATGCTGTGATATGGTGATCATCAGTTGATACGTTAATTAGGTCAACAAAATCTTGAACTGTTGAAACTTCATCTGAAGAACCATCAAACACTGGAATCTCATTAAAGATAATCATGTCTGAAGAACCCGGTAAGTAGTTTGAAATAGTAGCTCTAACTTCAGTTTGAACTGGATCTTTAACTTGTAGGAAAAGTGCTTTAGCTCCTCTTGAAGCAGTTGTTGTGATTCCACCAGGAACTGTAGGGTCCATGTAGTAGATTTCACCAGCATTACCATTAAGAAGTTCAGGGTTTGAGTGGTTATCAATTAACGTGTTAAATGGCTTAATGTAAACTACAGTGTCATTCATTGTCTTTTCAAGAACCAAACCAACTGGAACTTCTGCAGCACCCGGAGTTCCAAGCTTTACAAACTCGCCTTCAGCTGAAACTGTAATAATGTCGCCTGAATTATAACCTGTTTGAGAAGTTGAAAATTCAAATCTGTATCTTTCTGTTTCTTCTTCAGCTGCAAAGCGACCTTGGATCTTATCCATTGACGCTGGAGTTGGAAAGAAAGATTGAACTGCCCCAGTAGTTAGAAGAGGCACATTGTTATCTGAAACTTCAAAGAAAGCTAGCTTAGAATTTGTTGTAAGATAATTTGAAGCGTAAAGTTTATACGCAATCATATCTACGTCTTTTGCGATAAAAGAAATAGACGTTTCGGATTTAGTTTCGATTGATTCAATCTTTAGAACAATCTGACCATTTTCACTTGTAACCCAATCTCCAGACTTAATGTCCAATCCATTGTACTCTTTAACGTTACCTGAACGAGAATTAGCAGTACCGATGGATTGCGAAGTTACTTGATCAACTGTGATTTCAAAGGTGTAATATGCACCGGTTGCTTTAATGCCAGTTGAATCCTCATAAGGATACTGATCTAAACCGTTAATAGATGTGATTCTACCGGATAGAAATAGGGGTGGATTGGTTGGATTGTAGATTGCCATAGTCTTAGAATACAAATATTACGTATGCGTGAGCGTTTCTTGCAGAAGAACCCAAACCTGATTTATTACCGTATTTAATAAAGTCTTTTCTTACGTCAAGTGTCATTGATGTTGTAAATGCACCATTTAAGAAGTTTGGAACAAGTTGATTTGTGCCAGACGTAGAGAAGTTTGCAGCTGCAGAATCAATTTTAGCTAGTGCAGCGTCAACTCTGTAGGCGTGAACTTCATACTTGTAAGTTGCAGGATCCCATGCAAGAACCTGAATTGCAAGTGGTGGATTTGATTCATTGAATGAAACTGTAGCTGTATAAATTGCCGTTGAAGTATTAACTGAAACTGAGTCAACTGATGCGTTTGCAGTCAAGAATCCAGTTGCAGAAACAAACTTGTTATCTGTAGTGTTATTAACTAGGTGGTTTGATGAATCATATTCAAGTCTTAGTAGATACTTGTTAGTTCCTGAACCAGAACCTCCTGAGATAGTAGACCACTGTACGTTATATGGGTTAGAGTCAATTTTAACAAGCGCTTGACCTGATGTACCACCTGAAGGAATTCCAAGACCATTAGTACCTGAAGAACCTGACGTACCATCTGTACCTGAAGAACCTGAAGTACCATTAGTACCCGAAGAACCAGAAGTGCCGTCCGTGCCAGATGAACCTGAAGTACCTGAAGAACCCGAAGTACCATTGTCACCTGAAGTACCCGATGAACCTGAAGTACCATCAGTTCCTGAAGAACCTGAAGTACCGTCTGTGCCTGATGATCCTGAAGTACCATCAGTTCCTGAAGAACCCGAAGTACCATTGTCACCTGAAGTACCTGAAGAACCCGAAGTACCATTGTCACCTGAAGTACCTGAAGAACCAGAAGTGCCATCAGTACCTGATGAACCTGAAGTGCCGTCTGTACCTGAAGAACCCGATGTACCGTCTGTGCCAGATGAACCTGATGTGCCGTCCGTGCCTGATGAACCTGAAGTACCATTATCTCCTGAAGTACCTGAAGAACCCGAAGTACCGTCTGTACCTGAAGAACCCGAAGTACCGTCTGTACCTGAAGAACCCGAAGTACCGTCTGTACCTGAAGAACCCGAAGTACCGTCTGTACCTGAAGAACCCGAAGTACCATCAGTACCTGATGAACCTGAAGATCCACTTGCTAATGAAGAAGCACTAATTACATAAGGGTCTGCAACTGTACCAGAACCCGAAACATCAATGTTAGTTCCAGCCTGTGTAATACCTCCAACGCCATCTGTACCAGATGAACCAGAAGTACCATCAGAACCTGAAGTACCATCAGTGCCTGAAGAACCTGAAGTACCATCAGTACCTGAAGAACCAGATGAGCCTGAAGTACCATCAGTACCTGAAGAACCTGAAGTACCATCAGAACCAGATGAGCCTGAAGTACCATCAGAACCTGAAGAACCAGATGAGCCTGAAGTACCATCAGTACCTGAAGAGCCAGATGAGCCTGAAGTACCATCAGTACCTGAAGAACCAGATGAACCGTCAGAACCTATTACACCATCTACACCTGCAGGACCCTGTGGACCCGCTACGCCATCAGTACCTGATGAACCTGAAGTACCGTCTGTACCTGAAGAACCTGAAGTGCCGTCTGATCCTGCAGTTCCTGAACCAGAACCTGCTCCACCAAACATATCAATGTCATAACTAATGTACTGTCCTACTTCCCATACGTATGGTGAAGCAACTGGAGAGTATGAGCTATCTTCGTATGTAACTAGAACTTCAGTGTAATCATTATCGTTATCGTCTCCTCCACCGGCTTCAGCGTTAATTCTATTATAACCTGTAATTTCGTAGATAGCGTATTGGTTTGGAGAACCTGCGTTTGTAACAACGATGTTAGCGTTGACGTTAGAACCGCCCGGGTCTCTCTTTATCAGATAATTTTCAAGCAGTACGTTTCTAACGTTGTTCTGATCTAAGTTGTAAAACTTGATTGAAGTTACCAGTGAAGGATCAGAGGCATTGAACGTGACTGATTTCAGTGATGGGTTTGAGCCATCAACTGCAGATACTTGGTATCTAACGTAAGGGCTTGAAGCGTTACTTGAACCTGAAAGTGAAGTTGATCCTGAACCCGATCCTGAACCAGAACCTGAACCTGAACCAGTACCTGTAATACTTGATCCGCTAACTGTACCAATCATCAACTGTGGAATAATGTAAGTCTTCGCTGATGGATAGTAGTTAGAGTATGTGATTGTTACTTGAGCATAAAGGTTACCATTGGCCAGATTTGCGCTCTGGTTTGGTGTGATCGAGAAAGAGATGTAACCCTGCGTTGCTGTTGCTGGGTTACCCATTGTTAGAAGATCAGTAATACCCGAAATAACTGGGTTTGAGTACTGATACATCTTTTGTCCTAATGAATTGTACAGAGATACCGTAATTGAATCGGCATCAGCGGCATTCAACTGATTGTTGATGTAGTCTTTGTACAAGATTAGCTCGACGGTCGATGGTTGGCCAGCAACCACTGAAAGGTTACTGCCGATATAAACCATTATGTCATCCTTTGAAACGTAAGGCATGTCTATGCTATCTTATTTTATGTTTGGTTATATATCACCCTCATGAGGTGAAATCCTTCATTAAGGAAGAATATAATATACTCTTGGCTATCGGGAAGATTGCGTCTTCAAATGAACAATTGATATTATAGTCCATTCTTGCAAATGGAATCCGAGTGTCCATTTGCGTATGGATCTCTACCATTTTACCCATTGCTTCTGGTGTGAATGGAACTTCTTCAATCTTTTCAAGTTTGAAAGTTCTCCAATCTCCTCCTAACTTTGATGGTTTTTCAAATTTACACAGGTGAATCTTTTGTCTATTGTCAACCATCGCTGCAAATCCTGACTTTAAAATTGGAGTTTTAGAAGGAATCCACGTTATTCTAATATGCGGTTCAATGTCTCTCCAAGCCAATCTTGCTTCCATGTAAACGTCTTCAAATTTAACTATCGCTTCGTTTGCAATACGGTGAAGAACGTCCATCTGATCTCCTATTTGATCATCAGGAATTTCGTAAATAATTCTAAAGTTAACGAAGTCAATATCCTTAGCAATCTTTAACTTATCGTCAAGAGTTTCTTTCTCATATTTGAAACGATACAGGTAATCCAAGTGGTACTCAACCTCCTGAATAATAGGCCAGATTATACCAAGTTTAATCATACCTTCAAGGCGCTTAATTTTCGCCATTAAAGTGTATTTCTTGAACTCGTAATCTATAGGCCCTTGGCTAAACCAATCCTGATCAAACTCCATCATAGAGTATATATCACATGGTACTCCGCCTGTTTATTTTAAAGTGCTCCCCAGACCTTTTTTTCTGTGATAACTTCTTGCCATAGGGGCTGCCACTTCATTTCATCATATCTGAGCACGTGTCGAGGTTGGGGTTCAACGGTCTTTGGGATCATTTCTACTTCCTCCGCGGTCGGGGGTACGCGATTATTATTAATAGACTGTAAATGATAGTAAATGTGCCGTGTTGTTCCATCAAAGGTTTCCATCACCTCTTCAACATGTTCCTTTTCCATTCCAAATTCTGAAGCTAAGTCCTGCGCAAGTCGATTCAAAGACTTCTGTTCTTCAATCAAATGTCGTTCCATGATAAATTCCTTGCGTTTGTGGAATTTCTTACGCAGGTGAATGATGGCTTCTTCAATCACATCTTGACTCTTTGACTTTAAGGTTTGCTTTAATTTTTCAATCTCTGCAAGATAAACCTTATCCTCTAAGTACACTTCAAACCCAAGATGATTGAATTCATACTCACCATAATCGATTCTCTGGAGAAGCTCGGAGTAACCTTTCCAGGGCAGTTGCTTTAAGTGTCGTGTTGTGTAAAACCTACGCCACCATGTAAATTGTCTGTGATTCATCGCCATGCATCTTGTTTATCGTAATCTTCCCAATACCGTGTTTGTGTGCGCCAGTGAACCCTGTGAGGAGCAAAGTGTTCTTCAACCAATTGACGTTTTGATTCTTTAGCGAAACCACCAACTCGATTGTGGTGAGAAGCTAAGACACTTGCATATTCAGACATAGTGTAGTCCCATACGTTTGGCACGATGGCATCGTAACGTAGCACCTTTTCTTCGGGTGCTGGATTTTCAAAATAATGATGATCTTCCATTACTTACCGGTTAAACTACTGATGTCAACTTTCTTAAAACTAAATGATGCCCATGGGCGAGTAGATACATCTGACACGATCCAACGCTGTGCAGGGTGCTTATCGTTCTGCCGATTGGCAATCATTTGTGCCTTTGAAACTGCATGCTTATCATCGCGTGATTCAATGTCAATTTGAAAGGTTACAGTATATCTCATAGGTTGTCTCTTACAGCGTTCTTTAGTAACATTTGGGAGGTGGGTGCAATACCGAAGTAAGTCCAATCGCGGCCTTCGCGAGCATTGTACCGTTCGCGACAATAGTCCATGATAGTTTCATCAAAGTGGAGTTGCTTGCCGGTGATGTCGGTTACTGGGTGCCAGATGGTTTCCCATCCTTCGTTGAAGAAAGTTACCCAGGCCATTTCTTGATTTAAGTCTAGTACCATATTTTTATTAGAAGTTATAATCATAGTGTTTACGTGGAGCATCAGCGATTTTGCGCCAATCATAACGTCCAAGGGTCATTCGCATTTCAACAACTTCACCAACTTCTTCAAACTCCCACTCTTGGGCACTGTTGTTGGTACAATGTGCTGAAAAACCACCTGGAATGAATTCCATCTCAGTCTTATTCTTGGTAGCTTCGATCGGTTGTACATAAAGAATTGTCTTCGATTTGATACCAACGATTTTTCCAACTGGATTAACGTCAGAGTAAAGATACTCGTTGATGTACTTACCAATCATGTCTTCTGTTGCGGTGAAAGTAGTTCTTGCCATGTTTTTTGTCTATTAGTTATCTGATTACTTAGTAAATATAACAAAAAAACCCGAGACTAAAAAATCTCGGGTTAAAAAAATTGAAAAAAGTTTCAAATTAGCTGGCTTTGGCCACTTTGTCAGCTGGTTGAGCGATGAAATCCTCAACGTTAAGCTCTTGATTGGTTGTAAGACCCCATTGTAGAACAAACCAGCTCATCTCGTTTTCAGCTCCCTTCTTGGTCATGCTAAGCTCTTTACGCAAGAACTCAACACCCCATTGAATGAATTCTTTTTCGGCTTCAGGCGTAGTCTTGTAACGAAGGTACCACATCGGGTCACTAATTACGTCTTCATACGTTTTACCGAAAGGAAGAAGCTGACGATCAACAAGCTGTTTGAAGACTCGAGTTTGTTTGTCTCTTCGATTCATGTTAGTTTTGAATTAATTCAGTTTGAAAGAGCACATCTTGATCTTGAAAATAAATGAACGTATCAAGTGCCATTGATACCATTAGGGTTCCAGGCGAGTGCTCTTCAAAATATTCAATTTTAATACCTGAACCCATATACGAACTGTCTGCCAATAGACCGTTGAAAACCAACAAGTCTTTTTGTGAAATGTAGATATAGACTTTCATTAGTTATATATTTCGTCGTGGCAGCTTGAACACAATTGTCCAGCACCCTCAACATAATGATAACGAAAATCGATGTGAGTTGACTCCTCGTATTGAGTTTCAACGCTACAGCTTACACATTTTTCTTTTGCCATTTTGAATTGAATTAAGATTCGTGACCCGTACGAGATTCGAACTCGTGATCTTCTCCGTGAAAGGGAGATGTCCTAAACCGCTAGACGAACGGGCCGTTTAGTATTTATACAGTCAAATCTAAAATTGTTTCACCACTTACCAAGTGGACAAGAAGAATTTACAGATAGAGCTTTAGCTCTTAGGTGACAACCACATCCTCGAACAATCTTACCTGTTTCCGCATGAGTTCCTGTTTTGGTTGGATCGCAAATTACACCGTTACGAATCTTGCAATCATGACAAATTGAAAGACGCTGCTCTGTTCTTTCTTTCAGGGCAGGTGCTAGGTTATCGTAATCTTGGAAGAGCAATCTTCCCCAACCTTCAATGATTTCTTTGATCTTACTCATATTAAAAAGAAATGGACGGTTGAACCGAAGCTCAACCGTCTAATTTCGCCACATTAGCTCCACTTTGTTTTGCCTGAGAACAAAGAAACTCATGGTGGAGGTAGAGGGATTCGAACCCACGACCCTCTGCGTGCAAGGCAGATGCTCTAGCCAACTGAGCTATACCCCCATGAAAAATAGTAATAATGGGATTCCTGACTACCCATACACCTTGGATCTACCCCTTTTCACCCATGGTCCAACAGAGTAGCTAGTTCTGTTGTAATGACCAGCTGGATTGCATACCAGCACCCGTTGCAAAGATCAGATAGCGTATCTTGGCGGGACCTCATTGACTACCAGGTTGCGCATTCTACCCTGTAGTTTGAGTGGTTTTATCTCATAGATCTGTGTGATCCAACATTCCTGCTTTTCAGCAGTTCAGCCAGTACCTTAAGGACTCTTAACCCCTTGTTCGGTCACATTACTATTTTGAGCGAAAGACCGGGTTCGAACCGGCGACCCTGACCTTGGCAAGGTCATGCTCTACCAACTGAGCTACTTTCGCAATTTTTTGGAGCTTCACCTTTTTAGCGCGCTTGCAGCATCAAGGTCCCAACCTAAGCAGTCCGTCGACTGTGCTCTTAGGGTTTTACGTTTATCTCTCCATTTTCTTGGTGGCGAGTAATTTGCGGTTACTCATTTCTACTTCTGAATGTGCTGATTAGGTTAACATCACAGCATGAATTTCATTTTCGTCTAATTACCACCTTGGAGCCTCCTGTCGGACTCGAACCAACGACCTACTGATTACAAATCAGTGGCTCTACCAACTGAGCTAAGGAGGCATTAGGGGACGGTATCGAGTTGAGTGTTAGTCCCGTCCCCTAGGCTAGACTCAGTGGGATTACTCAGCTACTACTTCGGTAGCTTCTTCCGCAACTACTTCAGTGGTAGCTTCCTCAGAAACAACTTCCTCAACGGTAGTAGTTTCCTCAGTTACAACCTCTTCAGTGTTGTTACAAGCTACAGCGGCGAATGCCATTGCAGCTAGAAAAAGAGATTTTTTCATGTTACTCTTGTTTAAAGGTTAATAAAGAGAATCAATTCTCAATAGAATTGCAATCTCTTCGCGGAGGCGGTAGGATTCGAACCTACGGACCTGTTACAGTCAACAGTTTTCAAGACTGCCGCGATCGACCACTCTGCCACGCCTCCCTTTATTAGAACTAATATGTCAAAGAACAGTGTTTTAGTACACGTCTGGGTTTGTGCGGATGAAAGGAATCGAACCTTCACTTCGTAAGAAACCAGATCCTAAGTCTGGCGCGTCTACCAATTTCGCCACATCCGCATTAAAAAGGGAGTCTGTTTCCAGGGTCTCCCGTCTTTGTGTAACCAAAAACAAAGAACTATTTTGTTGTGTTATTTATACCTGATGGTATGTTATAGTTTCATCGGGTTTAAACTTTTTTTGTGAACCCAACAGGAGTCGAACCTGTAACCTACACATTAGAAGTGTGTTGCTCTATCCAATTGAGCTATGGGTCCAAAGAGTTAATTTTTGTCTTTGATTACAGTATGTTAAAGAACGATATTCAGTTATTTATACTCTAACTTGAGAGTTTGTTTCAATCACTTGGCCGAAGCTTCTTTGATTTCGTTAATCTTTTGAAACTCGTACTTACCCTTGATAAATTCATTTAGAGAGCGACCCTGTGAGGAGGCTGAAGC
>Ga0102869_1000583_pt1 | contig 10773 bp, 10 predicted proteins | sample Colrivmet1546A02_FD_78444 | JGI IMG/M metagenome (GOLD analysis project Ga0102869, IMG submission 78444) | Estuarine microbial communities from the Columbia River estuary - metaG 1546A-02 | ecosystem: Environmental > Aquatic > Marine > Intertidal zone > Estuary | place: USA: Columbia River...
GATATCCTTTTTTCAACGTATCGCCAATGCTCTTATAGAAGGATTCCATTTCAATGTCCAAACGTTCTCCATAGGGTGGATTAAACACCAAATGCAAAGGACCCGTGACCTCTTTTTCAGAGGTAAAAAAATTGGCTTGACGCACCTCTACAAACTCAGACAAATGGGCATTGGCTATGTTATCCATAGCTTTGCGCACCGCGGAGGGTGCTTTATCGTATCCCACCAGTTTAAACGGGTATTCTCGGGTTCTCTTTAAACTGACCTCGATGATTTTCTCCCAAAGTACTTCGTCAAAATCTGCCCATTTTTCAAAGGCAAATTCCTTGCGGTTGATATTGGCCGGGATATTGCAAGCGATCATCGCTGCTTCTACCAAAAAAGTACCCGATCCACACATGGGATCTAAAAAGGGGGTCTGCCCTTTCCAGCCGCTGAGCAACAATATGCCAGCCGCCAAAACCTCATTAATCGGTGCGATATTGGTAGCTGTTCGGTATCCCCTTTGATGCAATGATTTTCCAGAACTGTCGAGGGAAACCGTGCACTGATTTTGTTGTATATGCATGTTTAACCTCAAATCAGGAAATTGAAGATCCACATCGGGACGTCTACCAGTTTTTTTTCTAAACTGATCGACAATCGCGTCTTTGGCCTTTTGAGAAACAAAGAGCGAGTGGGTGAAAATTTCTGAATTTAGCGTAGTGTCAATGGCAAAACTCTGGTCTACATCAAAGTATTTACTCCAGTCAATTTCATCCATTTTACGGCTGAGGTCATCTTGGTTTTTGAGCGTAAATTGCGCGATTGGTTTCACAATCTTAATGGCTGTCCTCAGATTGAGGTTGGCCTTGTACATAAAACCTAAATCCCCCTCAAAACGCACACTGCGAACCCCTATCTCTACTTTTGATGCGCCGAGTTGGCGTAGTTCTTGGGCACATATTTCTTCAAACCCGTGTAGGGTTTTTGCCACCATGGGGTAATTTTCTTGCTTCATCTGCTGATTATACTCCCGCAAAAATACATTAATTTTACCCGGCATACCAAGTAGCGAAGTACTGCTTGATGTCTGAGTTGCTTTATGTTGATTATTTCCCCCATCATAGTAGTTTGGCTAGGTTATCTAGCAGTTCAAACCCGAACGACTAAATCAGGCCCCTATATGTCATTGGGTCTTTCCTTCAGTGGGGCATTTTTGCTCTCTACACTCATTTTTGAGATGTTGCCTGAGCTTTTTCAGGATGAAGCTCCTAAAACAGTAGGTCTTTTTTTATCCCTGGGAATCATTCTGCAGCTTTCTCTGGAATATCTGTCTCAAGGCGCAGAACACGGACATACACACCATCATGGACACTCGGGAAGAGTCCCCTGGTTGGTGATCGGAAGCCTCTGTATTCACGCATTGTTGGAAGGCATTCCGCTGAGCAGTGTAAACGGACTTTTTTGGGGAGTTTTGGTACACAAATTTACCATCGCCCTGGCGCTTTCACTCTTGCTTTTGGAGTCCAAAGCACCCAAGTATCTATCGCTAGGAGCCATAGGTGCATTTTCATTGATGACCCCTTTAGGCAGTTTTCTCTCCGGCCAATCCCTTTGGCCTGAACATTGGAACAACTACCTAAATGCCCTGGCTGTGGGTATCTTATTGCACATAGCCACGGTGATACTTTTTGAAAGTTCTGACGGCCATCGTTTTAATTGGCGAAAATTTGCAGTAATCCTTGGGGGATTTGCGCTTGGCTACTTGGTGGGATAAGGACAAGGTGGTATATTTGTCGCCCAATCCCATCATTCATGATTGAAATTACTCTTCCCGATTCTAGTGTTCGTGCTTACGCACCAGGTGCTACACCTATGGACGTTGCTGCGAGCATCAGTGAAGGACTAGCGCGCAATGTGCTCTCCGCATCGTTTAACGGTCAAATCATTGAAAGCAGCAAACCGCTCACGGCGTCTGGATCATTGGTGCTGTTCACCTGGAACGACAAAGAGGGAAAAAAAGCATTCTGGCACTCATCGGCACACATTTTAGCGCAAGCGCTGGAGTCTTTGTACCCCGGGGTCAAACTGACCATTGGACCTGCTATTGACCAAGGTTTTTACTACGATGTCGACCTTCCACAAGGCCAAGTGATTTCCGATAAAGATTTTGAAACGATCGAACAAAAAGCGCTTGAAATAGCCAAAGGAAAACATCCGTTCTCCATGCGTGCTGTTTCTAAGGCTGATGCATTAAAAAAATATACCGCAGAAGGCAACGAGTTTAAAGTGGAGCTGATCGAGAATTTAGCGGACGGCACCATTACCTTTTGTGACCACGATGTGTTTACCGATTTGTGTCGCGGAGGTCATTTGCCGCATACAGGTTGGGTAAAAGCATTTAAAATACTCAGTGTAGCCGGTGCTTACTGGCGGGGCGACGAACAGAAAAAACAACTCACCCGCATCTATGGAATTTCATTCCCCAAGCAGAAAGACCTGACCGATTACCTCGCTCTTCTAGAGGAAGCGAAAAAAAGAGACCACAGAAAACTGGGAAAAGAACTTGAACTATTTACGTTTTCACAAAAAGTAGGACCTGGTCTTCCACTATGGCTGCCAAAAGGTGCCGCACTGCGCGCTCGATTGGAAGATTTCTTAAAGCAAGCCCAGAAAAAAGCCGGTTATGAAATGGTGGTTACGCCACACATTGGACAAAAAGAACTCTACGTCACCTCGGGTCACTACGCAAAATACGGAGCGGATAGTTTTCAGCCGATAAAAACGCCAAAGCTTGATGAAGAGTTTTTGCTAAAACCGATGAACTGCCCACACCATTGCGAGATTTACAACACCAAACCTTTTAGCTACAAAGAACTGCCCAAAAGATATGCGGAGTTTGGGACGGTTTACCGCTATGAGCAAAGTGGCGAGTTGCACGGACTCACCAGAGTACGCGGTTTTACTCAGGATGATGCACATATTTTCTGTACTCCAGAGCAATTGGATCAGGAATTTAAAAATGTGATTGATTTATCCCTTTACGTGTTGAACTCCCTAGGATTTGACAATTATAGGGCCCAAGTTTCTGTCAGAGACCTCAGTCAACCAGAAAAATACATCGGTAGCCCGGAAAACTGGGAAAAAGCCGAACAGTCCATTATTAATGCTGCTCAAGAAAAAGGACTTGACTACGTCATAGAACCGGGTGAAGCAGCATTTTATGGACCAAAACTTGACTTTATGGTCAGCGATGCATTGGGCAGGCAATGGCAGTTAGGCACCATTCAAGTAGATTACAACTTGCCAGAGCGTTTTGATTTAACTTACAAGGGAAGTGATAATGAGTTACATAGACCCGTGATGATTCACCGGGCGCCGTTTGGTTCCATGGAGCGATTCATCGCTCTTTTATTGGAGCATACCGGAGGTAATTTTCCCTTGTGGCTCACGCCAAATCAGGTAATGGTCTTACCTGTGAGCGAGAAACACGAAAAATATGCGGAAAAAGTTTTAAATTCCCTAGAAAATCACGAAATTCGCGGCCTCATTGACGCTAGAAACGAGACAATTGGCAAGAAGATTCGCGAAGCTGAAATGAGTAAGGTTCCTTTCATGATCATTGTCGGGGATCAAGAAACCCAAGAACAAACCGTTTCTGTGCGCAAACACGGAGGAGAGTCCCTGGGAAGCATCAATGTCGAAACATTTGTTTCTATCATTGACCAAGAGATAAAATCGACCTTGAAGTCGTTTAAATAGAAGTTGAACTAAATTTATTGAGCCATAGCCATACGTAAACGCTTTACGCCCCAGCCCAGGAAGGAAAACAAAGACCTTCACAACATCAACCAACGCATCACCGCACCAAACGTGCGACTTGTGGGGGATAACATTGAAGTGGGCATATACACATTGAGAGACGCCCTCCAAAAAGCAGAGGAACTCGAGCTGGATTTGGTGGAAATTTCCCCCAATGCAGCACCTCCAGTGTGCAAGATCCTAGACTACAAGAAATTCTTGTACGAGCAGAAAAAGCGGGACAAAGCCCTAAAAGCTAAGGCCACCAAAGTTGTCATCAAGGAAATTAGATTTGGTCCACAAACCGACGACCACGATTACAACTTTAAAAAGAAACACGCGGAAAGCTTTCTAAAAGAAGGCGCCAAATTAAAGGCTTATGTGTTTTTCAAAGGACGTTCAATCATCTACAAAGACCAAGGAGAGATCTTATTGCTCAAGCTGGCTTCTGAATTGGAAGAACTTGGGAAAGTAGAACAGATGCCCAAATTAGAAGGGAAGAGAATGACCATGTTCCTCGCCCCAAAAGTAAAAAAGTAAGTGAGTTTAACCCTAAATAAAAAAGATGCCTAAAATCAAAACTAAGTCCAGCGCCAAGAAACGTTTCGTGGTGACCGGATCTGGAAAGATCAAGAGAAAGCACGCTTTTAAAAGCCACATCTTGACTAAAAAATCAAAAAAACGCAAATTGGCGTTGACCCACTCAGGCTTGGTACACGAGTCTGATGTGAACAGCATCAAAGAGCAACTAGGATTAAAATAATCCAAATCGGTAATGTCTAACCCTGGAGTCAGGCCCTAACAAGAGCAAAAGCCGCCTGCTACAAAAAAACAAACAACTATGCCAAGATCAGTAAACGCCGTTGCCTCAAGAGCACGCAGAAAAAATTTCATGAAACAAGCCAAAGGTTTCTTCGGAAGAAGAAAGAACGTTTGGACTGTTGCTAAAAACGCGGTTGAAAAAGCGATGCTATACGCATACAGAGACCGCAGAAACAAGAAAAGAACATTTAGGGGACTTTGGATCACTCGTATTAATGCTGGAGCTCGTTTGCACGGTATGTCTTACTCAGTTTTTATGGGTAAAGCTAAAGCGCACAACATCGAGTTAAACAGAAAAGTACTAGCCGATTTAGCGATGAATCACCCAGAAGCTTTCAAAGCGGTGGTGGATCAAATCAACAAATAAAATTCAACCTATACTCACTTTGAAAAAACCTGTGCTATGCGCAGGTTTTTTTTATATCCTTGCCTCATGAATTTTCCAAACTTAGCCCACATAAAACTGGTAGTCACCGACATGGATGGCACCTTATTAAACAGCCATCATCTGGTCAGCGAACGATTTTACACCGCCTTTGAAGAACTAAAATCTCTGGGGGTGACCTTTGTAGCCGCCTCTGGTAGACAATACGACAGTATCTACCACAAATTGTATCGGATTGCTGACCAAATTTATATCGCTGCTGAAAATGGAGGCTATACACTGTACCAGGATCGCGAAATTCACCAGGCCGACTTTCCAAGCCACTTGCTAGAACGGCCATTAAACCTGTTGGAAAAAAGACCAGATATTCACGCTGTACTTTGCACAAAAGACAAAGCGTTTATTAAACGAGGATTTCCTGATTTCGAGTCATTTGTAATTCAATACTACAGCGCCTACGAAACCATAGAGCGCCTGAGCGACTGTACAGAACCGGTGCTTAAAATCGCGCTGTACCATCCTGAGGGTTCGGAAAAACACATCTATCCCCATGTGGAAGCGTTAAGCAATGAATTAAAAGTGAAAATATCCGGACCTAATTGGGTCGACTTATCGCATCAAGAGGCGCATAAAGGGACGGCCGTGGCCAAAATTCAATCGTTATTAAACATAAGCCCAGCAGAAACTTTATGCCTAGGAGACTATCTAAACGACCTGGAAATGTTGGGTCAGAGTCATTATTCTTTTTCGATGGGCAATGCACACCCAGATGTGGTGAAAGCGGCCAAATATCAAACGGCCAGCAACGACCAATTTGGTGTAGAAATGGTGCTTGAGAAAATCATCCTGGATATAAGAAGCAGTCTTTAAAACGGCATATCATCTTCAACACCATCAAAAGCCTCATTAGGGTGAGGTAGTTTACGGGTTACGAAGGGATTTTCCGCCCCTTGATTCATCTTAGACTGAAATTCAAAAGGGGTATCAAATGAATCTAAGTTGTCAAACTTACCTAGGTTACCGATAAACTTAAGTCGAATATTGCCCAAGCCACCATTTCTGTGTTTGGCGACGATAAACTCGGCTTGACCAGTGGTTGAACTTCGCTCCTCGTCATCCCACTCGGTGATCTGATAATACTCAGGCCTGTAGATAAAGGATACGATATCTGCGTCTTGTTCAATAGCACCAGATTCCCTGAGGTCCGAAAGAATAGGTCGCTTGGTACCTCCTCGAGTCTCTACAGCTCGAGACAACTGGGAGAGGGCAATTACAGGGATATTTAGTTCCTTGGCCAATGCCTTTAAGTTTCTAGAAATAGTTGAAATCTCTTGTTCCCGATTCCCGCCCTTTTGGTTTGAACCCGCAGTCATCAACTGAAGATAATCGATGATGATTAACTTAATTTGGTGTTGTGAAGCCAGTCGTCTCGCCTTGGCCCGGAGGTCAAATATGGAAAGTGAAGGTGTATCATCTATGTACAATGGAGCAGACTCCAGCGCTTTAACTTTAACGTTGAGTTGCTCCCACTCGTGTTTTTCAAGTTTTCCTGTTCTTAGTTTTTCTGATGACAACCCAGTTTCAGCAGAAATCAAACGAGTAATCAACTGAACTGAGGACATCTCTAAGGAGAAAAAAGCAACGCCTATTTGCCCATTTACCGCAATGTTACGCGCCATAGAAAGGGTGAGCGCCGTTTTACCCATACCTGGTCTTGCGGCAACAATAACCAAATCACTGGGTTGCCATCCAGAGGTTAACTTGTCCAATTGATCAAACCCAGAGGGCACACCGCTCAAACCTTCTTTGTTGGCAATTTCTTCGATCTTCTTTTTGGCTTGTATGACCAGATTTTGGGCGGTTTCTGCAGATCTTTTGATATTGCCTTGAGTTACATCATATAACTTAGACTCTGCAGCGTCCAATAAATCAAATACATCGGTAGACTCGTCATAAGCCTCTTGAATGATTTCATTGGAGATCTTGATCAAACTTCTTTGGATATATTTCTGAAGTATGATGCGGGCATGAAATTCAATATGGGCAGAAGAAGCTACCTTTTGGGTCAATCCGATGAGGTAATGATTCCCTCCTACGGCATCTAGCTTACCTGATTTTTTTAATTCTGCTGAAACAGTCAATAAATCAATCGGCTCTGAGGATTCAAAAAGCGTAAAAATCGCTTGATAAATATGCTGATGTGCTTCTCTGTAAAAAACCTCAGGATGCAAAATATCGATGATTTCGTCTACCCCCTTTTTGTCGATCAGCATAGCGCCCAATACTACCTCTTCTAAATCAAGTGCTTGTGGTGGAATTTTGCCTCTTTCTAATTGAATTAACGAAGCAGCGCTTGATCGAACAGTATCTAAATTGGTCATCGGTCTTTCCATAAGGCTAAAGTAAATATTTACACACAGCTAGGTGGGGTAATTAGACACCTAAATATCTACACCCCATCAACATTAAGCCTGTTGATAACCTAAATAAATTGTGTATAACGCAAAAAAATAATGCCCTACATGAGTGGTTATGCTGTGGGATCTGAGTATTGGCCCATAGCCAAATACTTGTCCATACGCTGGTTGACCAATTCGTCTTTCGGCAAATCCTTTAACGATGCGTAATACTTGAGTATTTTGGATTTAACGGTCTGAAAGGTCTTTTCTCTATTGGTATGAGCACCTCCTTCTGGTTCCTTGATGATTTCGTCAATCAAGTTTAATTTTTTCATGTCAGGAGCCGTTAGTTTAAGTGCTTCTGCCGCCTTTTCTTTAAACTCCCAACTCCTCCATAGGATAGAAGAACAAGACTCAGGAGAGATGACAGAGTACCAGGTGTTTTCAAGCATCAATACCTTATCCCCGACACCAATACCTAAAGCACCACCAGAAGCACCTTCCCCGATAATCACAACAATAATCGGCACTTCTAAACGAGTCATTTCTAAAATATTTCTGGCAATAGCCTCACCTTGACCGCGTTCCTCTGCTTCCACACCCGGATAAGCACCCGGGGTATCGATGATGCACAAAACAGGTAGGTTAAATTTCTCGGCAGACTTCATCAAACGAAGGGCCTTTCGGTATCCCTCAGGATTGGCCATACCAAAGTTTCTGTACTGACGCATTTTGGTATTCACCCCTTTTTGCTGTCCCACAATCATAAAACTCTGATCACCAATTTTACCTAAACCGCCAATCATGGCTTTGTCATCTTTGACATTGCGGTCACCGTGAAGTTCCAACCAAGAATCGCCACAAAGCGCTTGAATGTAATCTAAAGTGTATGGGCGATTAGGATGCCTGGAAAGTTGTACCCGCTGCCAAGGGGTCAAATTCTTATATATCTCTTTTCTGGTTTCTTTAAGCCTCTGCTCGATTTGTTGACAAGTTTCTGTTACGTCAACATCACTTTCTTGTCCGATCAAACGGCATTTGCCTAACTGCTCTTCCAGTTCTTTAATCGGAAGTTCAAAATCCAAATATTCCATCTTTGACACTTAAATATAGCCCACAAATATAAACATATGATGTTCTCTACACGGTAGATTGCTGTTTTAATTTGGATTTCACACGATACTTAATGACTGAATCTGCCACAACAGCAATCAAAATTAAAAGAGCCCCGACATAAAAGGAAGCATGCATTTGTTCTTGATCTCCCAAGATAAAAAAAGCGAGTAATATTCCGTAGATCGGCTCCATATTGGTGGTCAGCATCACCGTATAAGGTGTCAAGAACTTCATCAGACGAATTGACTCTATAAAAGCATAAGCCGTGCAGGCTGTTGCGAGAATCAACAAATAAGGAAGATCCCAGCCTCTAAGGGCCAATACCTCCGGGGTCATCATACCAGAAAACAGCAATACCGCACCTAAAAAAAGCCAGCCAGTACCTATTTCATAAAAGCAAATGACAGAGGCCTCTGTTTTTTGAATCAATCGACCGTTGTTCAGTGAAAAGATAGCGGCCAATAATGCGGAGCCTAGACCCGCTACCATGCCTTTTGCGTAGGTCATGTCCATACCAAAAATCAGCAGCAATCCCAAAATGACCAGCACACCCAGCCCAACTTCATACCAAAGCAATTTTCTTCGATAGATCAGTGGCTCTAATAGGGCAGTAAAAAAGGCACCTGTAGATAAACACGCTAACGTGATGGAAACATTCGACACCTTGATGGCATAAAAAAACAGCAACCAATGCAGAGAGATCACTACCCCTGTAGCCATCATGTGACGTATCACTGGCCAGGGCTGTACAAATGACTTCTTTTTAAAAGCCATGAATAAGGCGACGGAAAAAACCGCAATACCCATTCGATACCATACCAAGGGAAGAGCTCCCAATGAAATTAGGGCACCTAAAACGGCGGTAAAACCCCAGATAAACACAATTCCGTGTAACTGAAGTATATGACTAGTGTTGTTTTTTGGCATCGTGAAGTAGATAAATGGCCAATGCGCCGAAAATAGCGTTGGGGATCAATACAGCCCAAAGTGGTGGAAGGCCAGACTGTTGGGCCATCGTGGAGAATACTCGATCAAAAAATATATAGAGAAAAGCGATCAACACCCCCAAAGCCAAATTAATTCCCATACCACCCCGGCGCTTGTTGGCAGAGACAGAAACACCGATAATGGTCAGCACGAAAATAGAAAAGGGCAGCGCCCATCGTTTGTATTTTACCAGCACATAAGCATTGATGTTGGAAGCCCCTTTTTTCTTCATGTCCTTGATAAAGCTATTCAACTCAAACAAATTCTTCGTTTCTGCCACGTAAGATACTGGGGTCATGTCGGAGAGCGCGAAAGGAAAAATGGTATCAAAACTGGTTTGGTGTTCTACGCGTATCACCTCGTCATTTTTGATGATCCGCTTGGTATATGGAATCATTTGGTACACACTGTCCTGTTCTTTCCATCGAATGGAAGATGCATTAATTTTAAACGACAAGGTACCTGTCGAGTCAAAATGCTCCAGCGTAAACTGATACCCCCTTTGACGGTTATGGTCGTAATTGCTTACATAGATTACCTCTTGTTCGTTGATTTGAGTGAAAATATTTTCGGTCTGTCGATCCTGTTTACCCGCTTTTAAATACTTAAAAACAAACTCATTATAGCCTAAACTCGCCCTGGGAACTAAAAACATGGCAAGTAGAAAAATGGTGCTCGCAAGTATTCCCGCTCCAATCAAATAAGGACGAAGAAACCGCTCATAAGAAATCCCAGAGCCTAAAATGGCGATGATTTCTGTGTTGTTGGCGAGTTTTGAGGTGAAAAAAATGACGGAAAGAAACAAAAATATAGGAAATAGGAGTGTCCCAATATACAGAGTGAAATTGATGTAGTATTGAATAATTTCCCCTGTTGGTGCTTGATTATCAATCATTTTGCCAATTTGCTCAGCAATATTGGCCATGATTCCAATAGGGATAAACAGAAAAAGCATCACCGTAAATGTGATGAGGTAACGACGCAATATGTAGCGGTCGATTTTTTTCATCACAAGCGCTTATCCATCTGTTTCACCATTTGATTTTTCCATGTTCTAAAATCACCGGCGAGAATATGCTTTCTAGCTTCGCGTACTAGCCAAAGGTAAAATCCAAGATTGTGGATCGTGGCGATTTGCTTGCCTAAATATTCGTTACAGACAAACAAATGACGCAAATAGGCTTTAGAATACTCCGTATCTACAAACGTCATGGCCATGGGATCTATGGGAGAAAAATCATCCTCCCACTTTTTATTTTTTATATTGATGGTGCCGTGGGC